>Ga0208015_1000578_pt1 | contig 17856 bp, 13 predicted proteins | sample 26BtaG_FD_184101 | JGI IMG/M metagenome (GOLD analysis project Ga0208015, IMG submission 184101) | Marine viral communities from Cariaco Basin, Caribbean Sea - 26B_WHOI_OMZ_CsCl (SPAdes) (version 2) | ecosystem: Environmental > Aquatic > Marine > Oceanic | place: Caribbean Sea: Cariaco Basin...
CTTAATATAGCCAGGCGCATTAGCTTGGATCATCGTCGAAGTGTCGAACCAAAGCTAAAGTTCCCCCCTACAATATCCAGGCTATTTACCTAAACACCATCGCGAGCTGAAGCTCCCTCCTACAAGATACCGTGCCACTGTTCTACTGTAGGAGGCCGATTTATCGGGCGATGGCGGCGCAGCCGCCCTTAATATAGCCAGGCGCATTAGCTTGGATCATCGTCGAAATGTCGAACCAAAGCTAAAGCTCCCCCTACAATATCCAGGCTATTTACCTAAACACCATCGCGAGCTGAAGCTCCCTCCTACAAGACACCGTGCCACTGTAGGAGGCCGGTTTATCGGTGGTCCGGCACCTTAGCGAGGCGTAGTAGCCGCCCTTAGTTAGCAGTAACAAAGTCCGAACACCATCGCGAGCCGAAGCTCCCTCCTACAACACACCATGCTACAGATAATGGGAAAAATTAAGCTGGTGACTTCATCTGCTGGGGGCTGTGGGCAGCGTGCAGGCGGGCGATTAACTGGTCTTCGAGGGCGAAGCGCTCTGCCAGGCCTTTCGCTAAGCGATCAATCCAGGCGGGTAAACGCACTAGATTCTGCTGACAGCGAACCGGTGAAGCGAAGTCTTCATCAAACTCCAGCACCATGGCCGTTGACATTTCTAAGCGCTCAAGAAGCTTTGCGGCGATTTGTAGCGCGCTCTCATCGTCGAATGCCTTCGCTTCCTCAGCAAGCTGGGGATAAATCTCGAAGTGCCCAGCGCTGATGTAGTCCATCAGCAACTCACTAAAGGTGTCAATGCGTGCTTTGCTAATCGCCTCTAATTCGGCGTCACACGCTTCTTGCAGCTCAATGAAGCTGACTAACAGCGAACGGCGCTGATCAAGCCAGCGATCAATCAAACTATGCACGCCCCCCCAGCGCTCCAGGGCATTTTTGCAATCTTCGAGCATGTGGCTTTCTCCTTACAGATAGCCGTCTTCAACTGAGCTAGACTCGCGCGTCTGTGGACACCTGTCAATCCTAGCGGGTACGGTTTACTTAATTAAATGAGGCCAAGCAATTAACGTAAACCATACCACTTATTTAACTCTTTTTTACAGACCGTATTTTTACAGACTATGTTTTTAAAGACCACAGAATACGCAGAGGCGCAATCGCGAGCAATAAAAAGCCGATCAAGGTCCATGCAGGCAGCGACAAGCCTAAGAACATGAAATCGATTGAAGCACATTCACCAGAGCCGGTAAGCACCATGGCAACCACTTCTTGCATCGGCAAGATATCCATCATGTACTCAAGGCCTGGGCCACAGGTCGGCACTTCGTCGGCGGGCAAGCCTTGCAGCCATACATGCCTTCCAGCAATAAAAGCACCGGTACCTACTGCGGCTAAGCTCAGCAAACCGTAGATAGCTTTGCCTACTTTGCCATTTGGGTTGTGAAGGGCAGCGACCCCCAGCACCAGCCCTGCGGCGATCACCGCGACCCGCTGAAACACACACAACGGGCAGGGTTCCAGCCCCATAATATGCTCAAGCCCCAAGGCTACTGCCATCATCAGAACACAAAAGGCGAAGCCAGCTAACGCGATGGGACGAACTGCTAACGATGTCATTGACCATCCTCTGGTGAAATAGCAGATAGCGCTCTAGATTCACGCGCTTTGGCAAAATATGTGTCTAGAAACTCACTAAAGCTCTCTTGGTCGGCCTCTTCAATATCGTGCTGCTGTTGGTGCGAGGTTTCGATCAACTGAGCAAGCAGTGCTTCACGAGAGCGTAGCATGGGTGTGGATTTAAGCTTCTCGGCCTGCTCTTGAGCCAATTGCAGCAGCGTATCGCTGAGCGAGCCATTACCAGCTTCCAGGCGCGCCAGTAGCTGCGCTGAGGGGGTAAGAGAAGGGTCTTTCAGCCGCGGCGCTAGCTCAGCAAGTGCCGACGCATGGGGCGCGCCCTCTTCTACCGCATCCAACAGCCGTGCCACTTCAGCCATTTCTGCAAAAATCTGCTCGCCCCACTCCTTCACAGTCGTCGTTGTGCCGTTATGGATCAGCTTCAGCGCTGGGTCACGCCCACGCTCAACGACAAAACGGCGATTGTCGTCTAAGCGGTCGCACTCTTCGTCTGAAATCCACGGACTATCGCTGAGTAGACACCACATTAGGAAGGTATCAACAAAGCGCATCTGCGCCTCGGTGACCCCTAGCGGGTCGAATGGATTAAGATCCAAACAGCGTACTTCGATGTACTCCACTCCACGCGCTTCCAGGGCTTGACTGGGCGTTTCGTTGTGCTTGGCGACTCGCTTAGGGCGAATGTCGCTGTAGTATTCGTTTTCAATCTGCAAAATATTGGCGTTTAACTGCTGCCACTCGTCGCCATTCTTCACCCCCAGTTTTTCGTAGTCAGGCCACGGAGTAGAGATAGCGTGCCGCAGAGTGTTGACGTAGTTAGACAACGAGTTAAAGCAAATTTTAAGCTGCGACTGCACTTTATTCTGATAGCCCAAATCCGACATACGTAGCGTGGTCGCATAGGGGGCGTAATAGGTGTCGTCGCTCAGCGTCTGAAGTTTTTCAGGCACTGTGCCCGTTGGCAGAAAACTTTTGTCGATGGCAGGTGATGCGCCGAATAGATAGAGCAGCAGCCAGCTATGACGACGAAAATGCCGAATCAAGCCGAAATAACGCGTAGAGCGATAATCGTTAAAAGGAATATTGGTGGCTTTTTCAAGCTCACGCAGGGCGTGCCACATATCATCGGGTAGCGACACGTTGTAATGCACCCCAGCGATAGCCTGCATAATACGCCCGTAGCGCACATCTAACCCTTTACGATAGACATGCTTCATGGTGCCCACATTGGAGCTGCCGTAGTCGGCAATCGGTACACTATCATTGCCGGAAAGCCGAGATGGCATGCTGCCCGGCCAAATCCACTCATTTTCCAAGTGGTGATAGGTAAACGTGTGCAGGTCTGATAAAAATGCCAGCGCTTCTTTGGGTTCTGAATACACCGGTGTGATGTACTCCAATAGCGCTTCGGAGTAGTCAGTGGTGATATGTGGGTGGGTTAGCTTTGAACCCAGCGCGTAGGGGTGTGGCGTTTGAGCAATATGGCCGTTGGCATCAACGCGCAGGCCCTCTTTTTCCACCCCGCGACGCAGGCGACCTAGACGCCCTAAGCGCGCGCTAGGCAGCAAGCGCTCAACCTGGGCAGTCAGTGTGGTTGGCACAGTGAGAGGTTCAGACAAGGTGAACACTCCTTGTTAGTAAGGCCTGCTTAAAGCAGGCCTTGTTGAAATCAGCTGGCATCGCCATGCGGTTTATCACGTTTTTTACCGAGAATAGACAGCAGGATATGGCGGCAACCATTAAATATTCAAGGCGCGCGACTATTTGCCCTGCTTTGCTTTAAGCAGTGCTGCGCCGAGCGCGCCCATTGGTGCCGCTGCTTCGCTGGACTTTCCGCTCTGGCGCTGACCACGACTATTCTGTCCAGAATTCGCCGACCGTTGACTACGTGCAGGCTTACGAAGCTCGCCGTTAGTGGAGTCTGAAGCCGCTTGCGCCTGTTCTGGCTCATCATCCAAACGCATTGAAAGCCCTACTCGCTTGCGGGGAATATCCACGCTCATCACCTTAACGGTAACGATATCGCCAGCTTTGACTACGCTACGGGGATCATCGATAAAACGGTCAGAGAGCGCTGAAATATGCACGAGACCATCTTGATGAACCCCAACATCTACAAAAGCGCCGAAGTGGGTCACGTTGGTGACCGTGCCTTCCAGCACCATGCCCAGCTTCAGGTCTTTGAGTGTTTCGACGCCTTCACGGAATTCAGCCGCCTTAAACTCCGGGCGCGGATCGCGTCCTGGCTTATCCAACTCTTTGAGAATATCGCTGACGGTAGGCACACCGAAGCGCTCATCAGCGAAGTCGGCGGGCTTCAGTGCTTTTAGCGTAGCACTATCACCAATCAGGCCTTTTATATCCCGGCTATTCTGCTTGGCAATACGCTCTACCAGCGTATAAGCCTCTGGGTGAACAGCACTGGCGTCCAGCGGATTTTCGGCGTTGCTGATGCGTAAAAAACCAGCACACTGCTCAAATGTTTTTGGCCCAAGGCGGCTAACTTCCAACAACTCTTTACGGCTTTTGAAGGCACCTTTAACGTTGCGTTGGGCAACAATATTTTCAGCAATGACAGCGCTTAGCCCAGCAACACGTGACAGCAAGGCGCTAGATGCCGTATTGAGATCCACACCGACGGCGTTAACACAGTCCTCTATGACGACTTCTAGACTACGTGACAACTGCACCTGAGAAACATCGTGCTGATACTGACCAACACCAATAGATTTCGGCTCGATTTTCACCAACTCGGCAAGCGGGTCTTGCAGGCGGCGGGCAATAGAGACAGCGCCGCGCACGGTGACATCCAGATCTGGCAGCTCACGGGAAGCGTATTCCGATGCGGAGTAAACCGACGCCCCCGCCTCAGACACCATGACTTTGCTTAAACGATGCTCGGGTGCTAACGCCTTCAGCAGATCACCTGCCAGCTTGTCGGTTTCGCGACTGGCGGTGCCATTACCAACGGCAATAAGTTGAACGCCGTGCTGTTTCACTAGCTTAGCGAGCACATTGAGCGATTCATCCCAGCGATTCTGCGGCGCATGGGGGTAAATCGTCGCTTGGTCGATAAATTGACCGGTCGCATCCACCACCGCAACCTTGCAGCCGGTTCGTAACCCCGGGTCAATCGCGAGAGTCACTTTTTGCCCTGCAGGTGCGGCCAGCAAAAGGTCTTTCAGGTTGGCGGCAAACACCTCGATAGCGGTTAACTCTGCCTGCTCGCGCAAACGACCCAACAGCTCAGTTTCAAGTGCGGTATAGAGTTTTACACGCCACGTCCAGCGCACGACTTCGCCCAACCATTTGTCGGCGGGGCGGCCTTCATCGCTAATGCCGACTTGTTTGGCAATGGCGACCTGGGCCGGATGAATGGGCGCGTCCTCTTCGCCCGGCAGGCGAATAGCCAAGCTTAAAACACCTTCGTTGCGGCCACGGAACATAGCCAGCGCACGGTGAGATGGCACCTTGGCCAGCTTCTCGTCATGTTCGAAGTAGTCTGAGAACTTCGCGCCCTCCTGCTGCTTGCCGTCTAGCACGCGGGCACTTAATTCGCCCTCTTGCCATAACCGTTCACGCAACAGGCCAATAAGTTCAGGGTCTTCGGCGAAGCGCTCCATGAGAATTTGCTTAGCACCATCAAGGGCGGCTTTGGCATCTTCAATGGCTGGAATATCGCCCTCTTCAGGGCGCAGGTACTGTGCTGCTTCGCTTTCGGGATCAAGCTGCGGGTTGGCCAATAGGGCATCCGCCAGCGGCTCTAAGCCCGCTTCACGGGCAATTTGTGCTTTCGTGCGGCGCTTTTTCTTAAACGGTAGGTATAAGTCTTCTAGGCGCTGCTTCGTCTCAGCTGCCTGAATCGTTGCTTTTAGCGTGGCATCCAGCTTGCCTTGCTCATCGATGGCCGCTAGTACGGCTTCACGGCGTTCTTCTAGCTCGCGCAAATAGCGCAGGCGCTCATCCAATTGGCGCAGCTGAATATCATCAAGGGCACCCGTTACCTCTTTACGATAACGAGCAATAAACGGCACGGTAGCGCCACCATCCAGAAGCTCTACCGTTGCGGAGACCTGCTCAGGCCGTACGTTTAGCTCAGTGGCTAAGCGTGAAATAATACGTTGTTTGACATCCATAACGTGCAACTAACTCATGCAGCATTCGAGGTGCCGACAAGGTACCACAATCGCTGCATGAACGCCTTACGCGGGCACAAACTGCAGTGCTACACCGTTGTTACACCAGCGCAAGCCGGTAGGCTCTGGTCCATCACCAAAGACATGGCCTTGATGACCGCCGCAGCGCGCGCAGTGATACTCTGTGCGGGGCCACACCAGTTTGAAGTCCAGCTTGCTTAATAAGTGGCCCTCAACATGCTCGTAAAAACTGGGCCAACCGGTACCAGAGTCATACTTCATTGCGCTGGTGAAAAGTACAAGATCGCACCCAGCACAGCAGTATTCGCCCTCCCTATCTTCTTCATCCAGGGGGCTTGAAAAAGCGCGTTCGGTTCCCTCTTCGCGGAGCACGTAAAATGCCTCATCAGTTAAGCGCTCACGCCATTCGTCTTTGCTTAACTCAAGTTTTTCAAGGCCAGGGGCTGCTTCAAGGTCTAATCGCGGGAAGCCAAAAGAGACGCCAGGCAGAACACCTGCCAACCCCGTTAGTCCTGCAAGCCCCAAAAAGTGACGACGTTTCATCTGCGCATTCCCCCTTTGATACATCAAGCACATAAACACAAACGGGACGGCGCCTTAGCACCGTCCCGTTTTGACTACTTGACTATCCAAGCGTTCGATTCGTTATCCAAACGCTCGACAACCTTTACCCTACCGCACCTATCAGGTTAACTGCGGACCGGCTTTGATAATGGCTTCGTTAACGCCTTCAAATTTCTTGAAGTTATCAACAAACTTGGTGGCAAGGTCTTGCAGATGACGGTCGTAGGCATCTTGGTCAGCCCACGTTTCGCGAGGGTTGAGCAGGCTAGAGTCGACACCCGGCACGGCGACAGGCACTTGAAGGTTCAGGCCGTCAATGTGCTGGGTTTCAACATCACGCAGCACACCAGCCTGAATAGCGCTGATGATGGCGCGAGTGGTCGGGATAGAGAAACGTGAGCCACCTTCGCCGTAGGCACCCCCTGTCCAGCCGGTGTTGACGAGGTAAACCTGAGCGTCTTTTTTGTCTACCCGTTTGATCAGCAGGTCGGCGTATTCACGTGCAGGACGCGGGAAGAACGGCGCACCGAAGCAGGTAGAGAATGTAGCAGCCAGACCTTCGGACGAGCCCATTTCAGTAGAGCCGACTTTCGCAGTGTAGCCTGACAGGAAATGGTACGCGGCAGCTTCTTTAGAAAGAATCGATACGGGCGGCAACACGCCAGACATATCGCAGGTCAGGAAGACGATAGCGTTAGGCTCACCGGCCAGGTTCTCCGGCACACGCTTTTCAACGTGCTCTAGCGGGTAGGCGGCACGAGAGTTTTGAGTCAGGCTGTCGTCGGCGTAATCCGGCTCGCGACGATCGTCAAGAACAACGTTCTCTAGCACGGTACCAAACTTAATCGCGTTCCAGATAACCGGCTCGTTCTTCTCAGACAGGTCGATACACTTAGCGTAGCAGCCACCTTCCATGTTGAAGACGATACCGTCGCCCCAGGCGTGCTCATCATCGCCAATCAGGTAACGCGCTTGGTCAGCGGAAAGCGTGGTTTTACCCGTACCTGAAAGGCCGAAGAACAAACAGGTTTCGCCGTCTTCACCAACGTTCGCAGAGCAGTGCATCGGCAGAACATCAGCTTCTGGCAACAAGTAGTTCTGCACCGAGAACATTGCTTTCTTCATTTCACCGGCATAGCGCATACCAGCAATCAACACTTTGCGCTCGGCAAAGTTAATAATGACACAGCCATCAGAGTTGGTGCCGTCGCGGCTGGGCTCACACTCAAAGCCCGCGGCGTTCAGAATCGTCCACTCATCTTTAACCGCTGTGTTGTATGCCTGCGGGCGCACAAACATGGTGCGGCCAAACAGGTTTTGCCAAGCAGTTTCTGTGGTAACACGAACGGGTAAGTAGTGTGTGTTATCACTGCCTACATGCAGTTCGGCTACGAAGTGCTCACCGCTACCCAGATAGTCTTCTACACGTGCCCACAGCGCTGAAAATTTCTCAGCATCAAACGGGCGGTTCACGCTTCCCCAGTCGATGCTATCGCGAGTAGAGGGCTCGTCGACGATATAGCGATCTTTCGGTGAACGCCCTGTGCGCAGACCGGTGTTTACCACCAGCGCACCGTTAGCCGACAGGCGGCCTTCACCACGGGCCACGGCGCGCTCGATCAGTTCGGCGCTGCTAAGATTAACGTGGGCTTGGGGAGCGGCTTGAGTCGTGGTCATGTCGATTCCTGGGTCTCGAATTTACCGGGCGTCAACGACGCCTTGAGAAATCATCTCAGCCGCTTATTGTTTCCAATACCATGGGCTGAGTGCGCTGAAGTCCGGCGCATTATGGCAAAAAGAAAGCCCCCGGGAAATGGGGGCTTTCATCAAATATCTTGTAGTTAAACTACTACAATGACACTACATTTTGTGTTGCAGCGCAGTATGTTTTCAAACAACCGTTCGGCAGGCATCCTATAGGCTTTGCTATGACTAGCGTGGCACACATACGACTTCAATACTCATGCCATCATCTGCGACTACACAATCAATGAATCACTGGGGGTGGCGCGTCCGGATTTTCTAATAAAATTTCAATCTCTGCGGCTGTGTAGTGATATTTCGTGTGGCAAAAGTGGCATTGCGTATCGATTGCGCCTTCTTCGCGCAAAATATCGCGCAGTTCCTGTTCACCAAGCGTGTATAACGCATGGCTCATTCGCTCCCGCGAGCAGGTGCAGCCAAAGCGTAGTGCTTTCGGCTCGAAAACTCTAACCGTTTCTTCGTGATAAAGCCGGTACAGTACTTCGCGCTGCTCTAACCCTAGAAGTTCTTCAGTCTTAATGGTGTCAGCGAGATGAACGCTACGCTCCCAGGCATCAATATCTTGATTTTGTGAGGCATCGGGCAGACGTTGCAGTAGAAGACCACCGGCACGCTCGCCGTCAGCCGCGAGCCAAAGGCGAGTTGGCAGCTGTTCTGATTGGCCAAAGTAGGCTTCCAGGCAGCCTCCCAAGGTAGCGTGATCAAGCGCAACAATACCTTGATACCGATGCCCTTCCCTGGGATCGAGGGTAATCACAATTTGGCCTTCTCCCACCAGCTCTCGGAAACTGGCATGTTCGCTGGGCAGCACAGCGTCTTCCGCAATTCGCGCAATTGCACGCAGCTCACCACCGGGGTTGGACTCTGCCATTAACAGTGCCAGCGAGCCTCGTCCACGCACTTCAATGCTTAAGGTGCCATCTAGTTTTACCGTGTCGGTTAGCAAAGCGACCGCCGCCAACAGCTCACCCAGCAATTCATTAACTGCTGGTGGGTAGGCGTGGCGGTCTAGCACCTCGTGGTAGGCAGTGCTGAGCGTGACGATTTCACCACGCACGTTGGTTTGGTCAAACATAAAACGCTGGATTTGATCAGACATAAGGAAACCGTCGGAGAAATAGAGAGAAGGCTTACCGCCATGACGAATAAGCGTGTGCTTATTCGCCCTGTTGGCGCTGAAAGCGCTGGATGTCACGCCGCTGTTTTTTATCAGGGCGTTTGAGTGGGTGTTGCATGGCTTCGTTGGTGAGACGACGAGCTTCTGCTTCTTTGGCTCGGCGTTGCACGCTGTCTTCCGTTTCAGCGTAGAGCTTACGCGCTTCTGGTGCGCCGCGACGCTGATCGGAAAGCGCAACCACTTCCACCTCAAAAATATCCCACCCCTGGGGAACACGAATCAGCGCCCCCAGCTCGACATTTTTGCTGGTTTTTACGCGGCCACCGTCATAGTGGACTTTACCGCCTTCTATCGCTTTTTTAGCTAGGGCACGGGTTTTGAAAAACCGTGCAGCCCATAGCCACTTATCCAAGCGAACGCTGTCGCTCATTAACGCTCTCCTCGCTGCCCTGGCAGGTTATCTGGCAGCAGTTGGGCAAACCGGTCTAGGGCAATAAACTCTTGCAGCTCTTTTTCAGGCCGCTGGCTATCTGGCTGCTTAATACCGAGTAAGTGTTTGATACCAAACTCACGGGCACTTTCGAGTACACGCGCGTTATCATCGATAAACAGCGTGCGCTGCGAATCGAACGGCTCTCGCTCTTGGAGCGCAAACCAGAAAGCCTGCTCCTCTTTGGCTGCCCCCACATCTTCTGATGAGATGATGGCATCGAGGTAGTTTTCCAACCCTGTCAGCGGCAATTTTAGCGCGAGGCTGGCTCGGTCTGCGTTGGTCGCTAGAATGACACGGGGATGGGCTTGCTTCAGCCAGGTTAAAAAGTCTAGGGCATCGCTACGCAGGCCTATCAAGTGCTGCACTTCACGTTTCAGCGCCACGATATCCACCCCAAGTTCGCGGCTCCAGTACGCAAGGCTGTACCAGTTAAGCGTGCCCTGCTCGCCGATAATGCGCGCGCGCAGCGCTTCCTGGCTCGCTGCGTCTAGCTGATGCAGCTCAACATAGCGTTTCGGCAGGTGGTCTAGCCAGAAATGACTATCGAAGTGCAAATCCAGCAGCGTGCCATCCATATCGAGTAGGACAGTATCAATCTCGCGCCAATCAATCATTGCCGCTCCAGTATGAAAGAGTAAGCATGCTATTGTAGCGTAACCCGTTTTTTGCAGCCACGGAGGCATGATGTCACTCCACGACGCTTCAACAGGCAACACCCCCCATGACTACCCGAAAAAGCCGCAAATTTTGGCGCGTACCAACGTCGCCAAAAGCCGCTTATTCCAGATTGAGTCACTTGACTTGCGCTTCTCAAATGGTGAAGAGCGCCAGTTTGAACGTTTAACCGGCGCAGACCGAGGCGCGGTAATGATTATTGCCATGCCCGACCCAGAGCACGTACTGCTTATTCGTGAATATGCGGCTGGCTTTGAAGATTATGTGCTGACCCTGCCAAAGGGGCTAGTTGACCCTGGCGAAGATATTGTCACTGCTGCTAATCGCGAACTAATGGAAGAGTGCGGCTTTGGCGCGCATCGCATTGAGCCGCTGGTGGAGTTATCGCTTGCGCCTAACTATATGCGCCACCGTATGCAGGTACTAATGGCCACCGACCTTTATCCCAAGCGCCTGCCAGGCGACGAGCCAGAGCCGTTGATTGTTGAAACCCATGCCATTGAGGAACTGTCGGCACTACTATTACGTGACGACTTCCACGAAGCCCGCGCCATCGCCGCGCTCTATATCGCAAGGGATAAGCTGCGCGAAGAGAAACGCAATAGCGCAATGGATTTGTTGTAAAGCGTTAATGATCAACGCGGGCAAATAGTCTAGAAGGGAGCTTCAGCTCGCGATGGTTTGGCCTCCTAAAATAGATCAGTGTCACGGTACCTTGTGGGAGGGAGCTTCAGCTCGCGATGACCCAGGCTTTTCTGCCTGTGCCAGCTATGGGCGGCTGCGCCGCCATCGCCCGATAAATCGGCCTCCTACAATGATGACCCCAGGGGTGCCTGGCCACTGCCAAAAGGCTTTTCATCCAATGCTTACAAATGGTGTTTTAGCGGTATCCAACGGCGTTGGCGGTGGCTGTCTAGGCCAGCTTCCAAGAGCGTCATGTTGCGTAGCGCATCTTCGATATCAACAGGCAGCGATGTTTTATCGCGGATTGCAACGGCCACGCCTTGATAATAAGTCAGATAATCACCCGCCTGGGTAGCATGCTCGTGACGCACTAGCGGTGCGTCTTCACCGTCACCCTCGCGAAGGATTAACGTACCTGGTGAATCGGCACCCCACGCAGGTGTTGGCACCTCACCCGCTTTTAAGCGATCCTCTTGAGGATCTAGGCCGTATTTAAGGTAGCTGCCTTGCGTACCATTGATACGGAAGCGCGGTGTTGGTTCAGCAACCAGCGTGCCAGCGCTGAGGCTAACGCGACAGCCGTCGTACTCCAACAGCGCTAAAAAGTCATCATCGGCTTTAGCGTCGTCTCTGCGCACGCCCAAATCCAGCATGATGGCATTGGGCATCCCGAACAGCTCACAGGCTTGGTCAAGCAAGTGAGGGCCTAGGTCATACCAAATCCCACCTCCCGGCGTGGCTTTTTCGCGCCAGCGGTCACGAACCTCAGGCCGAAAACGATCAAAACGCGACTCAAACCCAGTGACACGGCCTAACGTACCGGCTTCCAGCAGCGCTTTAACGGTAAGGAAGTCACTATCCCAACGACGGTTATGAAATACCGATACCAAACGCTCCTTATCAATCGCCAGCGCTTTGAGCTGCTTGGCTTCCGAAAGTGTGACGGTAAATGGCTTATCGACGACTACGTGTTTACCCGCCATTAACGCCGCTTTGGCGAGTGGAAAATGCGTGTCATTAGGCGTCGGGATAACAATGAGATCAATATCGCTGCGCTGACATAACGTTAGTGCTTGGCGTTCAACCTCAACATCTAAGTCAGCATGCACTTTGGCGGCATCACTGGAGGATACTGCGACTAAATCCAGACCTTCCGTTGCCTGAATGAGTGGCGCATGAAACGTTTTACTCGCAAATCCATAGCCAACGAGGCCAACGTTGATAATCGCCTTCATTACATTCCTTAGTCGTTTTGACGGTTTGCATTGGGCATTAAGCGGTTCACATAAAACGGTTCACATAAAGCAATCCACATAAAACAATCCACATAAAACAGTCCACATAAAACAGCCCGCTTTGCACGGGCTGCTTTACATAGTACCTACACCTAGTCGAGCTTGGAAAGGTCGCGAACCGCCCCTTTGTCTGCTGACGTGGCTAGCAATGCGTAGGCTTTCAGTGCGGGCGTTACCTTACGAGGACGCTGCTCGACGGGCTTCCAGGCGTCTTTGCCTTTAGCTTCCATCGCCTCGCGGCGCTGCGCTAATACTGAGTCAGGTAGCTGTACATTGATCGTACGGTTAGGAATATCAATCAGAATGGTATCGCCCTGCTCAACCAAACCAATCGCGCCACCTGCTGCCGCTTCGGGGGAAACATGGCCTATGGAAAGCCCAGACGTTCCGCCAGAGAAGCGGCCATCCGTCAACAATGCACAAGCCTTACCCAGCCCTTTGGATTTTAAGTACGAGGTCGGATAGAGCATTTCCTGCATGCCAGGGCCGCCTTTAGGGCCTTCATAGCGAATAACCACCACATCGCCCTCTTTGACTTTACCATCCAATACATTGGCCACTGCTTGATCTTGGGATTCAACGACGTGGGCTTTGCCTTCAAACACGAGAATCGAGTCGTCAACGCCAGCCGTTTTAACCACGCAACCATCAAGGGCAATGTTGCCATAAAGTACCGCCAAACCGCCCTCTGTTGAGAACGCATGCGCTAGGTCACGAATACAACCGGTCGCACGATCGCCGTCTAGGCTTGGCCAGCGGGCGCTTTGTGAGAAAGCGGTTTGAGTAGGAATACCGCCAGGGCCAGCTTTAAAGAACTCGACCACCTCAGCGCTTGGCGAGCGCATAATATCCCACTCTTCCAGCGCCGCTTTTAGGCTATCGCCATAAACCGTTGGCACTGACGTGTCCAGCACTCCCGCACGATCCAACTCGCCCAGAATAGCCATAATGCCCCCCGCACGGTGAACATCTTCGATATGGTATTTCTGGGTGTTGGGTGCCACTTTACATAGCTGCGGCACCTCACGGGAAAGCCGGTCAATATCCGCCATGGAGAAGTCAATTTCCGCTTCTTGAGCCGCCGCCAGCAAGTGCAAAATCGTATTCGTAGAGCCGCCCATGGCGATATCTAACGTCATGGCATTTTTGAACGCTGCTTTGTTACCAATCGCACGGGGCAGCAGATGGGCTTCTTCACCTTCATAGTAGCGCTTGGCCAGCTCTACAATGCGATGGCCAGCGGTTTCAAACAGACGCCGGCGGTCTGAGTGGGTGGCCAGTACGGTTCCGTTACCAGGCAGCGCCAAGCCCAATGCTTCCATCAGGCAGTTCATCGAGTTAGCGGTAAACATACCCGAGCAACTGCCGCAGGTGGGGCAAGCACTACGCTCAACTTCAGCCAGGGTGTCATCATCAACGCTGTCGTCAGCCGCCATGACCATCGCATCGACCAGATCTAGGCCGTGATTTAGCAGCTTGGTTTTGCCCGCTTCCATGGGCCCACCCGAGACAAAAATAACCGGAATATTGAGGCGCATAGCCGCCATCAGCATCCCAGGGGTAATTTTGTCACAGTTGGAAATACACACTAGCGCGTCGGCACAGTGGGCATTACACATGTACTCAACGCTATCGGCGATAATATCGCGGCTAGGCAGCGAATAGAGCATGCCATCGTGCCCCATGGCGATGCCGTCATCTACCGCGATGGTGTTGAACTCTTTAGCCACACCGCCAGCTTTTTCAATTTCACGTGCGACCAATTGGCCCATGTCTTTTAAGTGAACATGGCCCGGCACAAACTGGGTAAACGAGTTCGCAACCGCAATAATGGGCTTATGGAAATCGTCGTCTTTCATACCAGTGGCGCGCCAAAGGGCACGGGCACCGGCCATATTACGGCCAGCGGTGGTCGTACGGGAGCGATACTCGGGCATGGTGTCCTCTACATCTTTATCGTGGCCTGCCACATGCTTGGCGGCAGGCGAATGAATCCAGCGGCCTTAGATTGTGGCATGAGCGCGCCGTGGAGACTAGATGCTGAGACTGACCACCGCTCCCTATTCGCCGTTAGCGCTCGTTTAGGAGAGCCTAGCGGACAGCGTTAAAACGTCTCCCACTGTGCAGAGGACTCTTGGCTAGCCAGCCCTCTTTCCCCAGCGCCTTTTCCAGCAGGCAACGTCAATGATGCTTTATGCTGCGCTTGATTAACCTGCTGTAGCTTTTCTCGGGCAGAGCGAACATTTTCTTCCTGGGCACCTTCCAGACGGAAGGCATCCACTACATTCGCTAGCTCAAACGTCTCTAGCGCTAAATTATCCGCAGAAGCTGCAATGGTTTGCACCTTGGTGGCATTTTGCTGAGTCACATTATCCATCTCAGCAATCGCAGAATTAATCTGGCCAATACCGCTGCTTTGCTCGCTTGAGGCAGTGCTGATCGATTCCATCAGCTCACTGACACGGCTGACTTGCTGCATTACATTGTCAATGGCTCGCTCAGCTTGCTCAACCGCGCCACGCCCGCCACTGACCTCCTGCGTCGTACTCTCAATCATCTTGCGAATTTCTTGGGCGGCATCGGCACTACGGCTCGCCAAGTTACGTACTTCGCTAGCCACCACCGCGAAGCCTCGGCCATGCTCTCCGGCACGCGCAGCTTCGACCGATGCATTGAGTGCCAGAATATTCGTTTGGAAAGCGATTCCGTCGATGACGCTAATCATCTCCGCCATTTTTTCAGCACTTTGGGCAATACGCTGCATTCTTGCGACCAACTGCTGCATCTGCTCTCGGGTATCGCGGGTGCTTGAGGCATTCTGTATCGCTAACTCCGTCGCTTGGCGCGCATGCTCAGTGTTTTGCTGCACCGTAGACGTCATTTCTTCCATGCTAGAGGCCGTTTGCTGCAGTGATGACGCCTGCTGCTCGGTGCGGGAGGCAAGCTCTTCATTTTCGGCGGCAATTTGCTGAACAGCAGGTGTGACAACCGACATCCGATGCTCGACGTCACCGACAATACTCGCCAAGCTAAAGCGCATGGTATCCAATGAGTAAAGCAACTCGCCCAACTCATCTTTCGTTTCTCGGCGTTCGCGAGCAGCCAAATTACCTGCTGCAATTTGAAAAGTAATATGCCGCGCCCCTTCAACACTGCGCAGTACGGATCTTAAAATCACCGTACTGAGGCCTACCAGCAAGAGCAAACCGATGACCATCAACACCATTTGAGCAATCAGCATCTGCTGACGACCCTGCTGTGCCTGATGAACCAACGCCTCAGCATTTGCTCGCTCATCGCTGACTAACTGGCTAGTGCTCTCTCTTAGCTGCTCGGTGGTCGGTTGTACGCCGTCGTTAAAGGCTTCGAAAGCGGCAAAACCGTTTGCGTCACTAACCGCCGTCACCGTGGTATCGACACTGCTGATCCAGGTTGCTAATCCTGCACTAAACGCTTGTAGACGCTCAGCACTGGCATTGCTGTCGGTAAGATACTCGTCCCAAAGCGTTTGTATTGACTGAGAATATTCGCTAACTGACGCGGCAACTACAGCAACGTCAACCCGGCGAGGGTTGCGAACAGCAGGTTCCAACTGAGCCACAGCTTGGCCGATTTGGCGCTCTACTCGCTGCAGGTTGGCGACTGCTTCTAGCCCTGAGCGATTTAACGTATCGAGGCGCTCGCCAGAAACCATTAAGCCGTACATCCCCAGGCCACCTGCCAATCCCATGAGAACAATGGACGCTACCACCATGCCCGTTAATTTAGCTTTTAGGCTATTAAACTGAAAGCGAGCCAAAAAGCCTCCCACACCACGGCGCCTTAGTGCGCCTTGCGCCAGCGTGTAGCGACGAGATTTGCCTTTTTCGCGTATTTCTTTATAGACGGTTTCTGCCAACGCAATACTTTGAGCAGGAGCTTTGCGCCGCAACGAGGTATACCCTACGATACGGTCGCCATCCCTGAGCGGTGCCACGCTAGCAGTGACCCAATAATGATCGCCGTTTTTGCGACGATTTTTGACCGTCCCCTGCCAGCTCGCACCTGACTGAATCGTTTTCCAGAAATCTGCATAGGCAGCTTCCGGCATATCCGGGTGGCGAATTAGGTTATGAGGGCTTCCCATCAATTCATCGCGGGTGTAGCCACTGACCTCGACAAACGCGGCGTTGGCGTAGGTTACATTGCCCTTCAAATCGGAACGTGAAATCAGCACAGTCTCATCGTCAAGCGTGTACTCACGCTGAGTGACGGGTTGGTTATTGCGCATATACAGGCTCCCCAGGGACTTTTTAATTTTGATTCACCTCTATTATCACTCGCCGCAAGGCAATTTAATCCCTGAATAACCATACAAAAACGCCGCACTCTTCGGTGCGGCGGCTTAACTAAACGGTTGTTTAACGATTAATTGAAGCGCTTATGTGAAGACTACATTGGCCACATCACGATAGCGGTTTGCAAAATGTACTGTCATTCCCTCTTTCAAGTAGTCGGGAAGCTCTTCGTAATCGCGCTTATTGGCTTCGGGTAGTATCACCTCAAAAATATCGCTGCGGCGAGCGGCAATAATTTTTTCTCGGATTCCCCCCACCGGTAACACTTGCCCAGTTAAGGTCAATTCACCGGTCATGGCCAAGGGGCGGTTAATTGCCTGATGCTTAGCCAATGAAAGCAACGCCGTGGTCATTGTGACCCCTGCCGACGGGCCGTCTTTGGGTGTCGCTCCTTCGGGCACGTGCAGGTGCACAAACGCCGAGTCAAAGAAGTCGGCATCGGCACCATACTCTTGCAAGTGACCCAGCGTGTAGCTGTATGCGATGTTGGCGGACTCTTTCATCACATCGCCAAGCTTGCCTGTGAGTTTAAAGCCACGGTCCAGCGCATGGACTTTGCCCGCCTCGATAGGCAGTGTTGCGCCACCCATAGAGGTCCAGGCAAGCCCGGTAACCACGCCTTCGCCTTTTAGCACTTTCTCTTTGCGGAATAGCGGCGCCCCCAGGAACTCTTCCAGGTTTTTAACCGATATTTTTACCGTTTCCAGCTGCTCTTCCAGCAGCTTCACTGCGGCCTTACGAACAATTCGATGCAGCTGTTTTTCTAGCTGGCGAACGCCCGCCTCACGGGCATAGCCATCAATAACTTGCTTGAGCGCGGCATCGGTCAAATTGATACGTTTCTTAGCCAGATTGTCGCGTTTCAACAACTTCGGCCATAGGTGGTGCTTAGCGATCTGCAGCTTTTCTTCGGCGATGTAACCCGACAGGCGGATCTGCTCCATACGATCAAGCAACGGACCAGGAATAGAGTCCAGGGTATTCGCGGTGCACAAGAACAGCACTTTGGATAGATCCATGCGCACATCAAGATAGTGATCCAGGAAATCGACGTTCTGCTCTGGGTCTAACACTTCAAGCAGCGCTGATGCGGGATCGCCCTGGAATGATTGGCCCAGCTTATCGATCTCATCGA
>Ga0208015_1000579_pt1 | contig 17839 bp, 10 predicted proteins | sample 26BtaG_FD_184101 | JGI IMG/M metagenome (GOLD analysis project Ga0208015, IMG submission 184101) | Marine viral communities from Cariaco Basin, Caribbean Sea - 26B_WHOI_OMZ_CsCl (SPAdes) (version 2) | ecosystem: Environmental > Aquatic > Marine > Oceanic | place: Caribbean Sea: Cariaco Basin...
CCTAAATTCAGCAATACATTTGCCTGACCCTTTGGAAAACTAAATTTGCTCACCCCTACTCTCGTCGAAGCCGTAAATTCCGCCCTGACATCGTATTTATCAATTTGTGTACTGTAATAACCAGCCTTAGCTAATTCGTTTCTGTAAGTGGAACCATATTTTAAATGATCCGTTTCCAACTCTCCGGTGGTTGGCATCAGCAGTAAAACACCCAATTCCGGACAGCCAACGCCACTCAAATTGACATGACTGAACCCCGTTAAAAACGTGTTTTCATGCACATACGGATTGGACAACCACTGACTGTCTTTTTCCAAGGGTAAATTTTGCGGACCAGCAACGTTAAACGGGCTGATACTTGCCATACCTCTTGGTGCGATTGGTCCGGGATAAGTGGCGCCATAATTGGAAGTGCCAATAATTGGATTGACATAATCAGCGGGTTCTTCTTGTGCGACAATATTAAAATTGCCGCAAAAAATCAAGAGAATAAATAATGATCTGAACTGTTTCATTTTTTCGGATTGTTTTTTGAAATGCTTAATGAATACGGCAGGCTTTCTTTGGCTGTTCCCCATATTTTATTTGGAACATCGCCCATGTTAAATTCTAAACTTCCTCCTTTTTGGAGTGCATCAAATTTTAAAAAAGTGTTGTTATAAGATTTTCCATTCAATTCAGCACTTTGGATATAAACATTCGATTCTGAATTATTTTTGGAGGTAATTTCAAAAGTATTGCCGTTTTCCAAATGCAGTGTTGCTTTTTTAAACAGCGGGCTTCCAATGACATATTCATCAACACCAGGGGTTACTGGATAAAAGCCCAAAGCACTGAACACATACCACGCTGATGTTTGTCCGTTATCCTCATCGCCACAATAGCCATCAGGAGTAGCCGCATACAATTTAGCCATTACATCCCTGACTTTTTCTTGTGCTTTATACGGTTGATTTGCATAATTATACAAATAGATCATGTGTTGGATGGGTTGGTTGCCGTGCGCATAATTCCCCATATTGACGATCTGCATTTCTCTGATTTCATGAATGGTAAATCCGTAATAGGAATCATCAAATTTTGGTGGCATTTCAAAAACCTCATCCAGTTTTCCAGCAAACTGTTCCTTCCCACCCATCAAACCAATCAAACCGTTGATGTCATGAAAAACAGACCAGGTGTAATGTAAACTATTGCCTTCCGTAAACGCATCTCCCCATTTTAAAGGATTGAACGGACTTTGAAAACTGCCATCTTCGTTCTTTCCACGCATCCACATGGTAGAAGGATCGAACAAATGTTTGTAGTTCATCGATTGCTTGAAATATTTTTTAGCCAATTTAGGTTGGCCCATTTTTTGAGCCATCTGAGCAATGGTAAAATCGGCGTAAGCATATTCCAAAGTTCTGGCGGCATTTTCATTGATATCTACATCATAAGGCACATAGCCCAATTTATTATAATAGGTCAAACCTGCCCTGCCTACTGAATTTACTGGCCTACCCTCGGCAACCGTGGCATTTTTCAACACCGCTTCCAACAAGATATCAGCATCCATATCCTTTGCCCCTTTTAAATAGGCATCTGCAATAATAGGTGCTGAATTGGAGCCAATCATCACATCGCGATGTCCTGGACTTGCCCATTCTGGCAACCAACCCGATTCTTTATAAGTGTTGGCCAAGCCTTGCATGATCTTGCCATTAAGCTCTGGATACATCATATTAAAAAATGGAAAGACCGCTCTAAACGTGTCCCAAAATCCGTTATCGGTAAACATATAGCCAGGTAAAACCTTGCCGTTATACGGACTGTAATGCATAATATTATCATCAGCATCAAACTCATAAAATTTTCTCGGGAATAATAACACACGATATAAAGAAGAATAGAAGGTTCTTAAATTATCGATATTATCATCTTCAATCTGAATTTTATTCAATTCGGTTTCCCATGCTTGTTTTGCTTTCTCTTTGGTGTCTTCAAATGAATCGGGTCCAATTTCTCTAAAAAGGTTTAATCGGGCTTGATCTGGACTAATAAAAGAAGAGGCAACTTTAACATGAACTACTTCTCCTTTTTTGGTTTTGAAGCCGACTATTGCTCCCACGTGTTCGCCTTCGCTTTTCGTTGTGTTTTCAACCAATTGCCATCCATCTTTCCAAGTATGATTAATTTCAAAGTCCTTATCAAATTCGGCCACAAAATAGTTATGAAAATTTTCTGGAACTCCACCGTTATTATTCCGGGCGTAACCAATTATTTTGCGTTCTTCAGGAATAATTTTTACCATGGACCCCTTATTGAAAGCATCGAGGATGATATAGGAGTTTTCAGATTCTGGAAAGGTAAATTTAAAACTGGCCGCTCTTTCAGTCGGAGTCACCTCAGCCACCACATCATAATCGGCCAAATATACCGAGTAATGATAAGGCGCTACTGTTTCTGCCTTATGTGAAAACCATGATTCGCGCTCGTCTTCCTGAAATTTCAATTTTCCAGTTACCGCCATCAAGGAAAACGCTGCATAGTCATTCAACCAAGGACTTGGTTGGTGGGTCTGTTTGATGCCGCGAATTTTATTCTCACGGTATTTATAGGTCCAACCATCGCCCATTTTAGAGGTCATTGGTGTCCAGAAATTCATGCCCCATGGTGTGGCAATGGCAGGATAGGTATTTCCATTGGATAAATCGAACGATGAATCTGTTCCCATTAAAGGGTTTACAAAATCGACTAAATCCTTACTGGCGATATAGGCGTTGTTTTGTGCCTCCGAATTTGTGTTCACAAATATGAAAGCAATCAACAGCACCCACGACTTTTTTAAAATTAGATTTGACATTATATTTTTGTTTAACCTTTTCGCTACAGAATTCAATGGATTCAATGTTCATTTTCAATATTGAATCTTGAATTCCAAACCTTTTTTGTGCGACCCAACCTGGGTCGAAACTAAATAACATTCATTGTTCTACAATTGTGGAATTCCTACAAACGTTGAATCTACAAATGTGGAATCCCTCTGGGATTCTTCTTAAAAAAGCTCTTTTAAAATTTAACGAACTGGTCTTGATTCTTGATTCTAAAAGCGAAGCGGTCTTGATTCTTAATACTTGATACTAAATACATACTTCTAATTCAACTCCACCGCCTGACCATGACCTCGGTATAACTTCAACGGATCTTCCAACTCCACTTCTAAAATGGTGACATTGGCATCCAAATTCTTTGCTTGAGGCACTTCAATTCTTAGAATTCCAGGAATATTATTCCATGCGGCACCACCATTTCTTTCAAAACTCAGTTCTTGACCGTTTCCAACCACTTTGATGGATTTTACCTTATTTTGAATCCCTTTTAATGAGATATAATTGTTAGGCGTATCAAATAGGGCCAAATAAATTTTGGTTTCGTTTTTATTCAATAAAGTCGGACCGTAAAAATGACCATAAGGCAAACCAGCTTTTGTATCGAAAACTGCCGATTCGTGTTTGTTGACCCATTCTCCCAAAGCTTCCAAACGTTCCATTTCCTTATCTCCGATAGTACCATCAGGTTTTGGACCGATATTCAATAATAAATTCCCACCTGAAGCGATAACTTCCACAAAAGTTCTGATAATTTGTGATATCGGCTTATAATTGGTATCTGAAGGGTAATAGCCCCAATTATCATTCATGGTCATACAAAACTCCCATGCGCCATCAGGCCTTACAATAGGAACACCTTGTTCTGGCGTACTATAATCGCCGTAGGTTTTGAGTCGGGAATTGACAATTACTTCTGGATTCCACGTCAAAAGGGTATCTTTCAAAGATTCCGCTTGCCAGGCTTCACTTGATTGCTCCCAATCGCCATCAAACCACCACAAGTCAGGATGGAATCTATGGTCTAATTCCTTTAATTGATCGTGATTAAATTTCAAAAAGCGTTGCCATGGCGATAATTGATTTTGATTCTTTTGAGGATAATCCTTTCGGGTATCAGGACGTGGGAATACGACGTCATAATCAGGATGCGACCAGTCGATCAACGAATAATACAAACCTACTTTCAAGTCTTCCTTCCGCAAAGCATCCACCAACGGACCAACCAAATCGCGTTTGGCTGGGGTTTTCTCCACCACGTTCAACTTGCTCACTTTGGTATCCCATAACGCCACACCGTCATGATGTTTTGTGGTCAAGACGGCATAGCGGGCCCCAACTTTCTTGAACAATTTTGCCCAAGCCTCGGGATCGTAGTTTTTGGCGGTGAACTTTTTGCCCTGTGCCATATAGTCGTCATAAGTGATTTGCTTATGGTACAACGACCAAGATTCGCCAATACCGTTGACGCCATAATAGCCCCAATGCATGAAGATACCGAGTTTAGCATCTTGAAACCACTCCAAGCGTTCTTCTTTTGTTAGCTTTTCTTGAGCCGTAGCTTGATTGGCGACTAAGAAAACTAATACCGCAATAATCTTAAAATATTTCATCCTTAATTGATTTGTTTATATCTTTTGTTTTATCTAATCTTTTTAAAAATACCATCTTTATTAGAAAGTAATTTCTATAATGGTATCGATTTCATTTTGGTCTGATTCAGGGATTTCAATACGTAATCCATCTTTAGATTGGTTGGTATTCACATTACTTTTATTAGCGAATAATTTAGCCGATTTAATAATTGCCTTAAACTCTGGAATGATAATAGGTTTTGATTGTTTTTCTAACACATGAAGGTAAAGCACATTTCCTCTTTGGGTTGAAACCCAGTCTTTGCTTGGCGGGATAATTCCAGCTTTCGTCCCGTATATGGTCTCCCCGTTTGTTTTCAACCAATCCCCTATTTCAGATAGAGATTGAATATGTTCCTCTTGTATTTTACCGTTCGGCATAGGTCCGACATTTAACAGCAAATTACTTCCATATCCCGATGCTCTCACTAAATAATGAACAAGCTCTTTCTGTGATTTATGTTTTTTGTCCTGTAAGTCAAAACCCCAAGACCCATTAATGGTCGCACAAACCTCTCTTGGCAATTTACCAACATGGGATTCTGAAGTCCCAAAACCTGTTTTGTTTTCTCCAGGTAAGTCTCTTTCAAACATCTGAAAATCTTCTCCTGGTTTAAGAGCGTCGTGATGATTGTTCCCAATTAAACATTGCGGTTGTAGATCGTGTATTAGTTTATATATCTCGTCATAATGCCAGTTGGCATCCTTTTTATCCCAATCGCCATCAAACCAAATTCCAGCAATATCGCCATAGTTGGTCAATAACTCTGTTAATTGAGCTTTCATGAAATCTATATAAGCATTCCAATCCCCTTCATTTCTTCCTTCGATCCCATTACCTGTCGAACCTCTCGGGAAATAATCATCGCGATGCCAATCTAACAACGAATAATAAAAGAAAAGTTTGATTCCTTCCTTCTCACAAGCCTCTGCCAAATCTTTTATAACATCCTTGCCATAGGGTGTTTTTTTAACAATGGTATAATCCGTCGCTTTAGAATCAAACATTGAAAATCCATCATGATGTCTCGTAGTGATGGTCATGTATCTCATTCCCGCATTTTTAGCAATCTTCACCCATTCTTCAGCATTAAATTCAATGGGGTTGAAAAATGAAGGCAATTTCTCGTAAGCATCAATTGAAATATTTTGGTTGTTCATCACCCATTCACCATCACCCAAAATACTATATACGCCCCAATGGATAAATAGGCCGAATTTTGCCTCTTCAAACCATTGTCTTGCTTCTAAATTACTTTCGGACGGCACATAACTGGTTTGAGAAGTAACCTCTTTGGCTGTACTCAAAAAGATTAAGGCAACTAATATAATTCGTATCGACTTTAAATTCACTCTTTAATTAATTACAATTTCATCAACAAATAACCACACATCACCACCATTGGGAAGTGTTTTTAAACTTTCTGCAACGACTTTTACATATCTTACCGACTGCTCATCAAAAGACACTTTAAAGTCTTTCAAATCGGAAGCAGGATTTTTAGCAAAAGCTCTTTTTTCTACGCCTACTTCTTTATAGGTATTTCCATCGTTTGAAACATAGACTCTAACTGCTGTTGGAAAATAAATTCCGGGCCCTTGATTTTCTAAGGTGCCCACAAGCACTTCATGAATTGGAGTCTCTTCACCCAAGTCGACAACGGCTTCCATACCTTTGGCCAACCACGCTTGCCAGCGGCCGTCTTGGAAGTTTTTGGTGCCACGTAAGGTATTGACCATTCCAAACTCACCATCACCTTGATAGCGGTCGTCATAAATTTCCTTAAATGTCACTTTTTTACCAACGGCCTTATGAAATGCGACCGTCGTATTAAATGGCACACCAACCGGTTTATCGTCCTTAAATAATGACGCATGGATAGTCGTCGTTTTATTGATTTTTAAAGGTTCGGTGTATTTTATGGCATTATCTGAAAGTTCGTCTTCATTCAACGTATATCGAATATCTGCATTCGTAAATTCATTTTTCAGGCTTACGGAAGCTTCTTTGGTATGCATATCAATTTGCACATCGGCCATGACTAGGTAAGCACTTTTCGCATAATTAATATCTAAATACTCATAACGTTCGAAAAGGGTCAAGATTCTTTTTGAAAAATCATCCCAATCTCTGGATTCCTTAGGACTCCAAACGGCTTCGGATAATGCCGCTAACCTTGGATAAATCATATATTGTGAATGCGATTCCGTTTTAATTTGCTCCGACCATACATTGGCCTGTCCGCCCAAAACATGTTTCGCCTGCGCTGGTGTCATCGTTTCCACAACAGGGTCAAATTCGTAAACCTTGCTTAAAGGGATGTAACCGCCCCATGCCAAAGGTTCCTCATTTTGTGGGCCTTGATAATAATCAAAATACATGTGCGACGTCGGCGTCATGACCACATCATGGCCTTGCTTTGCAGCTTCAACTCCGCCTTGGACACCTCTCCAGCTCATCACCGTAGCCTCTGGAGCCAATCCACCTTCTAAAATTTCATCCCAACCGATCAACTTTCTATCGTGTGAAGCAATAAAACGTTCCATTCTTTTGATAAAATAGCTCTGTAATTCATCCACGCTGGCCAAGCCTTCATCTTTCATCCGTTTTTGACAATGTGGACATTTCTCCCAATTGGTTTTCGTTGCCTCATCGCCCCCAACATGAATATATTCCGATGGAAACAATTCCATTACTTCCAAAAGGACATTTTCTAAAAACTCAAAGGTCGATTCTTTTCCTGCGCAGTAAATCTCTGTGATTGGCCAAACCCCACCTGATGGCACTCCAATAGGTGTTTCAAAACAGGACAATTCCGGATAAGATGCAATGGCACTCATGACGTGTGCGGGCATTTCAATTTCAGGAACCACCTGCACGCCTTTTGATTTGGCATAGGCTACAATTTCCTTGATGTCTTCTTGTGTATAGAATCCGCCGTAAGTGGCGTCATCTTCTGGGGTCGTCACACGACGGCCATCCCAATGCGCATCTTCTTGATCGTTTCTGAAACCACCTATTTCAGTCAGTTTAGGATATTTTTTAATTTCAATTCGCCACCCCTGATCGTCGACCAAATGAAAATGAAACACGTTCATTTTGTGCATGGCCAACATATCGATAGTTTGTAGAATGTATTCCTTTTCGAAAAAATGACGTGCCACATCCAAATGTAAACCTCTCCACTTAAAACGAGGCTCATCGATGATGGTCAGATTTGGAATTACCCAGTCCACCTGATCCAATTTTGTTTTACTTTCAATTTCAGTAGGCAATAATTGTCGGATAGATTCCAAACCATATAAAAATCCTGAATAGGTCTTTGCGTTTATCGTGATTTTGTCAGAACTCACTACCAGTTCATAAGCCTCGTCGTTCAAATTTTCATCTACAATAAATTCGATAAAATTAGTTCTGGGCGCTTTTTCTGAAACACCCAAAGTCCATCCTGCTGCAGTTTTAAATTTATCCAATAGAACAGAAGCAATTTCCCTTTGCGAGTCATCAGAAATCACAAATTGGGTCTGGTCGTTAAATTCAAAAACACCATTACCCAGTTGCAAGTTTACTGGTTTTGGGATAATGGCGATGTCCGCCTCCGTAAAAACTTTGAACTTGCCACTTTGTTGGCAGGAAGCCATTAAGGCGATGATAATCAATACCATCATTTTTTTTAATACATTCATTTTCATAAATTTAATTTATTGTAGCGAGATGTCGCCTGATGTGGCTAATAATATTCAACTATTTATTGCTATTAATGTCCCTCCTACGGTACTGTTTAGCTTAAAACATTAGATACGCTATTCCTCCCAAGCCATTTTAAAAGTGGCATCTTCCATGCGATTGCCGTTTGCTTCATCATAGACGGCATAGTTAAATCCGGAACGCAAACTATAACCGGCATGCTCGCCATTTTTATTGATGGCAATGAATCCGACTTGCAAATATTCCATGTCCTTGTGGTTTTTATGCTTATTGTAAATGCGTTCCACGATTTCCTTACAGGCCTCAAGTGGCGATTTGCCCTGACGCATCAATTCCACCACCATGGCACTTCCAGCAGTTCTGATCACCGCTTCACCCAATCCTGTGGCAGCAGCCGCGCCTACTTCATTATCTAAAAACAGGCCTGCACCAATGATTGGCGAATCGCCTACACGGCCGTGCATTTTCCAAGCCGCGCCACTTGTGGTACAACCTCCAGAAATATTGCCGTCTTCATCGATAACCAACATGGAAATGGTATCGTGATTTTCAATGTTTATGACGGGTTTATATTTGGATTCTTCCATCCATTTTTTCCAATCGGCTTCTGATTCTGGCGTCAATAAGTTTTCTTCCTTAAAGCCCTCGGACAATGCAAATTGAAGGGCACCTTCTCCAGACAACATCACGTGAGGAGTGTTTTGCAGTACTTTTTTGGCAACCGAAATGGGATGTTTGATACCTTGTAAAAAGGATACTGATCCACAATCGCTATTATGGTCCATGATACAGGCGTCTAAGGTTACTTTGCCTTCTCTATCAGGAAAACCACCATAACCCACACTTCTCACTTCAGGATCTGCTTCAGGTATTTTCATACCCGCCTCAATGGCATCCAAGGCCGATTTTCCATTTTTCAATTGTTTCCAAGTTTCGTCATTTGCCGGCAAGCCATGATTCCAAGTGGAAATCACCAAGGGCTTCACTGCTTTTTTATTTGACACAGTAGCTGCCACAACAGGTTCTTTACTGGTTAAATTGTTACAACTTAAAACTGTACTAACTCCGATTGTTCCTAAGGCAGCCTTTTTTATAAAATTCCTTCTATCTGACATCGTCTGATTTTTTAATTATATAGTTTAGATGATGGTGCCATTGAATTTCTAGTGGTTTTATTGGGCGTATTTCCCATATTAAAAACCAATTCTCCGCCCGCCATAATCTCTTTATGTGTTATGTAATTTCGGTCTATCTTCTCGCCATTTAGTGTAATGGTTTGAATGTATATATTGTCTTTATTGTTATCCAAAGCCTTTACCGTAAAGGCTTTTCCATTTTCTAAATTAACGCTTGCAGAATCGACCAGTGGTGACCCAAAAGCATACACGCCCTGCGCAGGATTCATAGGATAAAAGCCCAAGGCACTGAATACATACCACGACGACATTTGTCCGCAGTCTTCATTGCCGCAATGTCCGCTTGGTTCATTCTGATATTGCGTTTCTAAAATCTCTCGGACCAACTTTTGAGTCTTCCACGGCTTTTCAATATAATTGTACAAATAAGCAACGTGATGACTTGGCTCATTGCCATGTGCATATTGACCGATCATCCCCGTACTGAAAATAGGTAATATATCTTCTGGGAGCGGGTTTACAGTAAACATGGAATCAAGTTTCCTTTCAAATACTTCTTTTCCACCAAGCGCCTCCGTAAGCCCTTCGATATTGTGCTGAACCGACCAAAAGTATTGCCAGGCATTACTTTCGCAGAAATATGGCGAATAATCCTTAGGAACGAAATCCTCAACAAAAGTGCCATCTTTTAGCTTTGGACGCATGAATGTACTTTGCGTATCATAAACATTCCGCCAATTTTCCGAGCGCTCTATAAAGGTATTATAATCGTCCGTTTTCCCCAAGGCTTTTGCGAATTGTGCAATACACCAATCATCATAGGCATATTCCAAAGTTTTGGAAACCGACCAATCATCTTCCTTGTCACCCGCTGGCACATATCCCAAAGCCATGTACTCATCGATTTGTCGGGAAGCATCTGTAGCACTGGCGATACACGCTTCGTAAGCTAAATCGGCATCAAAACCGTCAATCCCTTTAAAATAAGCATCCACAATTACGGGAACAGCGTGGTAGCCAATCATCATATTGGTTTCGTTGCCTTGCATGGACCACACGGGTAATAAGCCTGTTTCCTTATAATGGGCCAGCATGGAGTTCACCATGTCCGACACTCTATTTGGATGCATGATGGTGTATAATGGATGTGCGGCGCGATAGGTATCCCATAGCGAAAAGGTATCGTATCTATCAAAACCTTGAGCGTTCATGATACTATCATTGGCGCCTTTATAATCGCCATTATGATCGCTCAATAAGGTGGGTGCCAACATGGACTGATACAGCATCGTATAAAAAATACGCTTTTTGGTATCGTCAGCTATCGTGATGTTGATTTTATTGAGCTGGGTTTCCCATTTGCTTTCTGCTTGAGCTTTTATTTCATCAAAATCGAAATGTGGTGCTTCCACTTCCAAAGATTTGTACGCCCCTTCAATAGAAGCAGAAGATAATCCTGTTTTTAATATGATTTGATCGCCTTCTTCAGTGGCATAATCTAAAATAATCTTCGTGTTTTTTCCAGTAACTGGCGACTTCGATAACGAATCATTTTTAAATAATTGATACGAATTAAAAGGTTTCGAAACCTTAATTACAAAATAGACGCGTTGGTCTTTTGCCCATCCTGTAGATTTCCGGTAGCCTTCAATGGTCGTGTCATCAACCACATTAAAATGCGTTTCGGTGGGACTGTCCCAATTTAAGGAATAACCCAAATCGATGTGAATCTGCGTGCTGTCGTCTTTTGGAAACGTGTATCTATGAATGCCAGTTCTTTCGGTGGCGGTCAATTCGGCCTTAATGCCGTAATCCAATAAATCGACCGTATAATACCCCGGCGAGGCGGATTCCTTTTCATGTGAAAAACTTGAAAAAGGCTTAAAGTGATTCGCTTCTATGCGATCTGAAAATCGGCTGTTGGTAGGCATCACTAATATATCGTAGAGATCGCCTGCACCTGTTCCGGATAAATGCATGTGAGAAAATCCGGTAATAATGGAATCTTGGTAAAAATAACCCGCAATTCGGTCCCATCCAGAAATCCCAATATCAGGACTCAATTGCACCATCCCAAAAGGAACGGTTGCGCCAGGATAGGTATTTCCCGGTCCGTCAGTTCCTATAAACGGATTTACAAAACTGGTTAATTTAACTTGGTTAGATACATCCGCAGATTCCTTGCACTGAAGCAAAAACATCGCAAAAAATAGCGTTATGAGACCAAATTTCTTCATTTTTAATTATTTAAAACTTTCTTTTGTTTCTTTAATGGTTTGCAGAAAAGCATCGCTTAATTGCGGTCCATCAAAGAAGGTCACTCCTTTTGCACCATGGTCCTTGGCATAATAAATGGCTTCCTTTAATTCTTCCGCAGATGTAAATGGCGGTAAAAAAACGCCCGTATTCAATCCGACATTTTTAGGTTCCAAGTCTGTGACGCCCTGTTGGGTGGCATAACCAATCCAATCGATTTCTTCGTTATAAAACCCGTGGTATATCATCGGATAGACTTCATCAATATTCCATTTATCCCAACGTTGACGCACCATATGATCAGCCATTTCAGGATAAGGAAAAACCGCTGCAGTCAATTTTTTATTATGTTTATGGACGATATCATAAGCGTCATTCACCAAATTGCGAATCGCATTCAACCTGAAATTCTTCCATTCCATATCGATAGCGGTGTTCTCACTTTCCAACGGATTTTTATGATGTATTTTTTCGAATTCACTGATGCAGACCTCACAATAGCAAAAATCGAATTCTGCCATTTCAGTGTCCTGTTTTAAATCATATTTCGGAAGTAAACCGATTGGCAAGAAGATATCGGGAAAACGGATATAATCCAAATGCACACTTTCAATGCCCTCTACTTTTGCCATTTTCTCAATCAAACTTAAAATATGATTTCTCGATTCAGTCCGTGTCGGGCATAACCATTGATAGTAATTGACGTACGGACGGGTATCAAAACAGGATTTACCGTCTCTACTGACCATATACCATTCCGGGTGTTTTTGAGCAACAGAATCGCCTGGACGATTCACAGCCCACATCCACGCATGCACTTTTAAACCTTCATTGGCTGCTAAGGGCACCAAACGTTCCAATTCCTTAGGATCGGTTGATGTGTTAATCAGAAGCTCATCAATACCACCTTCCTTATATCTTTTAAATTCGGCTGTATAATCGGCATCCGCTTTGTTTTTATTGGAAGTGATCCAAGTACCAAATTTAAAATGCCCATCGGTAGAAGCCGAAGCATCCGAAAGATTTTGCTGTTTTCTTTCCATTTGATTGCAGCCAACTACCGTTAAAAGTAAGGTCGCAAAAAAGAGAAATTTGGTTTTCATGGCGGTAAATTTTTATACTAATTTTTAGAACAAGGCTTCAAAAAGGGTACTCAATAGCTCTTGGTCTTTGTCTAAACTATATTCCCAAAACATGGCGCCGCCCAAGCCTTTTTCTTTGATATACTCTGCCTTTAACTTGATTTCTTTGGGTGTATCATAAGAAATAAAAATATTTTCCGTGGGATTCCAGAGGTAAGATGCTTTGGCGGATTCGTCGTACATTTTTTCGTACTTGCCAGATTTTAATTTTTCGAGAATTTCCCAGTAGGAAATAATATATCCGCCTTGATTAGCCGATGCATATAAGGGAACTTCAGTAGGGGCAACTTTTTCCCATTGTCTGCCATAAAAAGGAATCCCCAACACCAATTTTTCAACGGGAACACCAGCTTCAATATGTCTGTCTATGGCTTCTACCCCACTATTTCCGCCATATTTTTCTTTATCCGATGGGTGTAAATTAGCATGATGTCCAGTTTGGAACATCCATCCTTGGTAAAAGTCATAGCACATCACATTTATAAAATCGAGGTGCTTATGTGCCTCGCCCAAATTGGTGTGATCGATATAGGTTTGATCGGCTCCTGTTGCAATGGTCAAAAGGTAATGTGTGTTGTCTTTTTCGCCCTGCACATCCAATGCTTTACGGATTTCAGCTAAGAGCAAGGTAAAATTATCTTTATCGGAAGGACGGAAGTCATTGTCTTCTGCACGTTGACCAGGATACTCCCAATCTAAATCAACACCGTCAAAATTGTGTTTCTTTAGAAGTTCCACACAGCTTTCTGCAAATTTCTTGCGTGATTCGTCATAAGCTGCCATAGTTGAGAACTGATCAGACCAAACCCAGCCGCCCACAGAATACAGGACTTTCAAATCGGGGTTTTGCTCTTTAAGTCCAATTAAGGTGGCGATTTTAGCCGCATCCGTTTCCAATTCAAAGGCCGCTTTACCTTCTACAATATTGGCAAAAGCAAAATTAATATGCGTGAGTTTTGTGGCGTCAATTTTTGAAAAGTCGTAATCTTCGTAGCCAGCAGCGTAGCCAATGATTTTTAAATCTACGTCAGATTTTTTTTCAATGGTTTGGTCCTGATTTGAGACCTCCCTATTTGTTTCTTCCTTTTTTTCAGAGGTGTTGTTGCACGCAAAAAATAGTGGGATTAAAAAAATGTATTTGATCACTCTCATAATATAATTTTTTTTCAGACCTGTCAGTCCCGATAGCTATCGGGACTGACAGGTCTTTAACTAATTTATTGACTTAGAAATTCACCATCCTCTTTTATGATCAGCATTTTATCTGTAAACGGGCTTTTTGCTGAAATGGTCCATCCAAAACTGTGGATTTCAATTTTGGGTTGAATGCTTTTTCCTTCAACAGCTATTGGGGATGACGATAATTGCTCAACCGAAGTTGCCCATTGTTTATTCGTCTCGTAATGTTTCTTTTGAGCACGGAACAAATTATACATCTCCCATTTTATTTTCTCATCATTAGGGATTTCAAACGTATCCTTTCCGCCTGCTTCTGTTGATGAGAAATAGACATAGCCCCATTTTTCAGGTTCGTGCATATTGATGACACCTTGTGAGGACCAAACCCAGTTGTATTCTGGTAGATAATTCCCTTCGGCATCCTTTTTTCTTCCGTATTTACCATCTGTGATTTGATGATCCCAATTGACTCTCGAAAAATTCACCCGCCAAAAATCATCTTTAGGAACATTTTCTTCAAAATAAGCTTTCTTGAAAACAGCCCAAGGAATTGCCATTTCAAGCATCCAACCTTTGTCGGTATCATTCGGATTGTTTAGAGTTCCATCGATGGTGATGGCAGTTTTCATTCCTGTTGCGGTCCAATCGTTTAAAACCACATTGCTTTCACGATAAGGTTTGTTGATAAACAAATCCCAAACTGTGTTGATCGCATTCACCTCTATTTCATAATAATTATGGGTATCGCCATCAGGATCAACAAATACTTCGAAATCATTGTTGTAGAAAATAATGGCGTCATGCTCTGTTATATCTGCCCATACGTGTGGTTCGTCCATTTTTGCCAAAATATAGAAATAGGTATCGTCCCATAACATTTTGACTTGGGTATCGTAGGTTGGTTTTTTAAGACCTTCAATATCTATAAAAAGGTTGGTCCACGCTACTTTATTCCAAGAGGCATCGGCATCACTCCCATCAATGTCAATGGCTTCAGAGGTGTGGTAGGCTACGTAACTTTCGGGAGCTGTGATTTGTTTGGATTGCCCAAATGTCATCATGGAAATACCGAAAAATAGTGTTATAAATTTAAACATTGAATATATTATTATTTTATCTGATATGTCGCTCCTTCAGAGCTCTTAATATTGCTTGGCATTTGTTCTATGATATGTCGCCCCGTTGGGGCTACAAAGATGTCGTTTTTGTTATCATTAGCTACAAAGATGTCGCTCCTATGGAGCTTGTTTTTGCTATCGTTGGTCTACAAAGCCGTTGCTTTAATTCGGCTAAAATAACATGGTCAACGCTTTTTATTTAATGAACCAATGGTCTATACCTCATTTAAATTCAGTCCTACAAGGTTCTCCTCCTTCGGCGGACAGGTAAAAGCCTTGCAGGTCTTCTCCAATTATAAACTATTATCCTTTGTAAACTGCACCACCTCACTCAACTTTCCAAATGCCATGGCCACGACGGTATCTGCAGCACCATAGTAAATGGCCAATTTATCTTCTTCTATATCGTGCAAGGCCGCACAAGGGAATACCACGTTGGGTACGTCTCCTGTGGTTTCGTAAAGCTCTGCCGGACCCAATAAATAGGGCTGGGTTCTGTATTTCACTTTATCGGGTTGATGTTCATCTAAAAGAGCAGCCCCCATCGCATATCGGAAGCCGTTACAGGTAGTGATTACCCCGTGATAGATCATCAGCCACCCTTCATCTGTTAAAATAGGAATTGGGCCTGCGCCAATCTTGGTACATTGCCACGCACTATCCACAAATGCAGTCGTTTTCATCACACATCGGTGCTCTCCCCAATATTTCATATCGGGACTATAGCTGATGTAAATATCACCAAATGGCGTATGGCCATTATCGCTTGGGCGACTTAACATCGCGTATTTTCCGTTGATCTTTTTAGGAAATAAAACCCCGTTTCTATTGAACGGCAAGAAGGCATTTTCACACTGGAAAAACTCTTTGAAATCATAAGTATAAGCAATTCCGATGGTTGGTCCGTGATAGCCATTACACCATGTGATCCAATACCGATCTTCAATCCATACAACACGTGGGTCATATTTGTAATCAGATTCGATCATTTCGGTGTTTCCTGCTTGCATCACGATAGGCTCATGATTAATGTCCCAATCGATCCCATTTTTACTGAAACCAGCAAAAATATTCATCTGAACCGATTTGTTATCACATCTAAAAACACCAGCAAAGCCATCGCCAAAAGGCACCACGGCACTATTAAAAATACTGTTGGAGGATGGAATATCATATCTATTGATGATAGGATTCTCAGAATATCTCCAAACTACATCATTGCAACCTTCCGGTCTATCTTGCCAAGGAAATGTACTCATATACGTTAATTATTATTATTTATTATCATTGTTGTTCGATAAAGAATCAAGACCGCTGCGATTATAGAATAAAGAACAAAGACTTGATTGTAACTAATTGACAAACACATGTATTTAAATTAAAATTGTCCAATCACTCTCCTCATAATAGTTTCTAAAAAGTAAAATGTCATTTTCAAAATCCCGTAAAATCCTTTGTTTCAAATAGGTCTATTAACTATTTATATTTTTTATCGGACACTAATAATTTATTATTTTTTATTCTAATCCACTATTTTTTGTTCTTGATACTTTGTAAGTCCTCAGTTTTCCATCGTTCATTGGTCATTCACCACTCACCTCTATAATCCTCATCCCCCTAACCCCAAAGGGAAATGGAAACATTTAGGTTAACTTGTTTTGTAAAAAAATCTTTGTTCTTTGTTCTTTGTTCTTGATACTTAATACTTGATACTTCTCGCTAATTCGGAATCTTCCGCACTTTATCCAACCACGTAAACTTCAAAATCAGCGATGTTATCAAAAATACGCCTAAAGAAACAAATGCCTTAGGATAATCGCGGATAATAAAGTAAATGGGCAGTACAATCATGCTGGATTGCCATACAATCCCAATGGCACAATTTAACATGTCTGGCCAGAATTCAGAATTCCGTTCTATCTTAGATTCTTCTTTCCTTAATTCATTTAAAACAGGTTTCCAATATCCCCATGGATGCACATTGGAATAGAAGGATTTCAGCACCTCCATATCCGTCGGTTTTGTGAGATAGGTGCCTAAGAAAGATCCCAAAAGTGAAACCCCAAATATGATTGGAAATAAGTAAATCGCCGATACGTGTGATAAGTCATATAGCAATGTACCTTCCGTAAATTGCCCTTTGTTCTGATCCAATAAGAATTGGAGACTGGCAATAATCAATCCCGAAAGCATGCCCCAGAAATAGCCCCAACCATTAAAGCGCCACCAGATCCATTTTAGAAAATTGGCCGCCACATAACCACCAAATAATGAACTGGTAATCCATAAGGTCAATGAGTTAATGGAATCGGCAAAGAATCCCATGAATACGCCCAAGCCTACCACGGCAAATGATGCAATATGACTGGCTTTAATATAATGTCTGTTCGTTGCTTCCGGTCTAAAATATTTTTTATAAATATCATTGACAATATAAGCAGGTCCAGCATTGACGAAGGCCGAAAACGTCGACATGAAAGCTGCTAATAATCCCGCCAAAAGCAATCCTTTGATACCCACAGGAACGTGGAAATTAACCACTTGTGGCAATAAAATTTCCAAATCGCCCCAAGCCAAATTCGGATTGGCAGCCATCTCCGGCGCTAAAACTACCAACGCGATAACGACCACGCCACCGATTAATAAATACCGAGGGATAAACAGAACAAGATTGGTAAAACCGCTCATGTACGCCGCCTCTTTAACTGTTTTGGTTGAGAGGATACGTTGCATGTCAAAACTTGGGGTTGGTCCTGCGATACTGGCAAAAAACCCCTTAAAAAGACTCATGCCAA
>Ga0208015_1000585_pt1 | contig 17627 bp, 17 predicted proteins | sample 26BtaG_FD_184101 | JGI IMG/M metagenome (GOLD analysis project Ga0208015, IMG submission 184101) | Marine viral communities from Cariaco Basin, Caribbean Sea - 26B_WHOI_OMZ_CsCl (SPAdes) (version 2) | ecosystem: Environmental > Aquatic > Marine > Oceanic | place: Caribbean Sea: Cariaco Basin...
GAAATCATTCTCACATTGACATCTTGTAGAATCTGGAATAATTTTGGTGTATCTGGGTGATAGACAATATGGTGGCCAACAAGACAAACAATCGTTCTGTAGCTATCTATTTCAACTCTTGAGAATTTTTCCAATTCGTTCACAATTTCAGACAGATTTTTAGTGTCATCAATAGTAAGTGAAATGGCGATCTCTGAAGTTGTAATCATGTCAATGGATGTTTCGTATTTCTCAAAAATTTCAAATACTTTTTTTAAGAATCCGTGTGCCAATAGCATACGGGCCGATTTAATCTTGATGGCGGTAATGCCATCTTTTGCTGCAATGGCTTTGATGCCTTCGCCATGGACGTCATTGGTGATTAATGTGCCATGTGCAGTGGGTGAATTGGTGTCTTTTAAACGGACCGGAATGTCTAAGTCCCTTACCGGTGTTACAGTTTGTGGATGTAAGATTTTCGCTCCAAAATACGCCAGTTCGGCGGCCTCGTCGAATGACAGGTTGGATATGGCATGGGTTTCTGGGACAAAACGTGGATCATTATTGTGGAAACCATCAATATCCGTCCAGATTTGAACTTCTTTAGCGTTTAAAGCGGCGCCAATAATGGTTGCGGTGTAATCGCTGCCACCACGTTGTAAGTTGGCAATCTGTCCCTCAGCGTCCAAACAGATGAACCCTTGGGTAATATAAATGTCGGCTTCAGGAAGTTCATTAATGATGCGATTGAAGTTTTGACGTATATAGAAGCTATCGGGTTCACTGAACTTGTCAATCCGCATAAAATCCAAGGCTGGTAATAACTGAGCGTTGAGGCCCTCTTGCAGTAAAAACCGACTGAATATAAATGTAGACAACAGTTCTCCCTGGGCCACAATTTTATTAGATAGAACGGTCGAATAATTGACGTTGACCGTAGCTTTAAGCATGTCGAAGATAGAACTGACATATAGGTGTGCTTCCTCTCTTAGATAAGGTTGATGAATTAATTGATTCACCGTTTGTATATAAGTTTTATGAAGATCGGAAATCAATTCTAAAGCATTTTCTATTTCCTTATATTTTATACATTCTGAAATTGTGACCAGCGAATTGGTGGTACCTGACATAGCAGATAATACCACGACTTTACGTTGACCATCATTAATAATGTTTTTGACATTGGTCATATTCTCTATAGACCCGACTGATGTACCTCCAAATTTTAATACAAGCATAATTTTAAATTTTATCGCACGAAAATAGGCCTAACCTCTGTTTCCACAATGAAAATTAAAAAATTTGACTAATTTTACACAAATTGTTAAATAGTTAACAAATGCGAACGATTACTGCTTGTGTCAATGAGATTCTAATTGCTCAACCTTTTTTAGAAGAAGCATTGTCAAGGGGCATCATCAACTATTCTGCTTTGGCAGAGGAATTGGTTATTCCCATCAGCGAGATGTTAAAAAAACCTGTGAAATCCGGTGCCGTCATGATGGCGCTGCGGAGATACCAATCACCAATGGATTTTGGAAATTCCCTTAAACTTAAGCGGGTTATCCAAAATCTGGGTGATATTACAGTGAGATCCAATTTAACAGATTTCACCTTTCAAAATTCAAAAACCTTGAGCTATAGCCACTCCAAAATTCTGGAGCAAATGGATAATTATTCTAATGTGTTTTACGCATTTACACGAGGGGTTTATGAGAGCAATATCATTATCTCAACCTCGCAAAAACACAATATTCTAAAGCATTTTCAGGATGAGATTTTGCTTGGGGAAAGAGCGGAATTATCTGCCATCACTATCAGCTTACCTTCTGATAATTCGAAAGTCACAGGTCTTTATTATCAGATTTTTAAGCGATTGGCTTGGGAAGGGATTGCACTCTATGAAGTCGTTTCTACGACCAATGAATTTACCATCCTGGTGGAAGATGAAGTGGTGGACAAGGCGTTTTCGGTCATGAAGCGTTTGATGGAGTAACCCGTTCCAATACATTCAAGATGACGAACATAAAAAGGGAAGGTAATAACCAGCCTAAATTGAAATGGCCCAATGGAACAAAGTCAATCACAGCGTTCAAGGTGTCCGAAGGCATCAAGATTTTCAAAAAATCTGGAATACTAAATATAAATGCTATAATGATGACGCCTCTAAACACTAATGATGACGCCCATTTATCTGGGAGTGTATTCAGTAAAATTAGAATAATGGTTATTGGATAGATGAACATAAGAGCAGGAATGGCGATGTCTATGATGAATCCAACGTCAAATTGGCCCATAACTATTCCTAATAAACTTCCTATAATAGCGGTTATCGTGTAAGCATTTTTAGAGTTGCTAAATAAGCCTTTAAAATAATCGGCGGTACCAGTAATAATGCCCACAGCGGTTGTAAAACACGCCAAAGCAATTAAAACGCTCAACAGGCTTGCACCTGCGCCTCCCAGAGTTTTGTTGCCCAGTCCTAACAGTAATTCCGGTCTCGTGATATTTATAGGAAATTCTGAATTGTGCAATGATCCACTCAAAATAAGCCCAGTATAAATAATGAACAAACCAAATCCAGCTACCAAGCCAGCTTTAAAAATAAGCTGTCTTTTTTCTATAAAGGATTGCGAGCTATTTAAATTGATGGAGATGATCAACACGGCACCTACCACCATGGCTGCGAGGGCATCAAAGGTCTGATAGCCTTCCAAAAGTCCATCAACCAAAGGTGCTTTAAATTGTGAAGCCTGCATAGTTTCTGACGGTGAAAACATGGCGATACCTATAATAGCTAACAATATCGCAATAATTATGGGAGTAAGATACTTGCCCAAGAGGTCTAAAACTTTGGACCGATTCATCACAAAAATAAACACTAAGATGAAGTAGATGCTGCTGGTGAGCAGACTGCTGCTTTCAAAAAATGGTGCAATGGCCATTTCGTGGGTTACTGAAGCCGTTCGTGGTGCGGGTAATATAATGCAGATGGCATAGACTAGTATGCAAAAGACAATACTAAAAAGGTGAGATACTTTTTTTCCAAAATCGTACATCGTACCCTGTAATTTGGCATGTGCGATAATGCCTAATATCGGAATAACCACCGCAGTAATCACAAAACCGACGGTCACCAAAAACCAATCAGGTCCAGCATTGAATCCTAAAAATGGCGGTAATATTAAATTTCCAGCCCCAAAAAACATCGAAAACAAAGCGAAGCCGGTAATAAGTATGTCCTTGATTTTATTCATCCTATAATTAATATAATGTCTATAAGCTTTTGCCTCGCGGGTCAAACTCTTTATATATTTGCCGAATATAGTTTAAATATGATTTTAGAATACAAAAATAGCCCAATCTTTTATACCGATGTAGGGCAGGGAAAAGCTGTGGTTTTGCTTCATGGATTTTTGGAGAATTCATCCATGTGGCAGGATTTGGTTGCAGAAATAAAAAATAGCCATAGGATTATTACCATAGATTTACTGGGTCATGGAAAAACGGGCTGTTTGGGCTATCTCCATACTATGGAAATGATGGCAGATGCCGTCGTGTCTGTTTTAGATCATTTGAAGATCAAAAATTCATTTTTTATAGGTCATTCTATGGGTGGATATGTGTCCTTGGCACTTGCTGAATTGTATCCTGAGAGGGTTTATGGTCTTTGTTTGATGAATTCCACTCCTTTTCCTGATAGTCTTGATCGGCAAATAAATAGAGATCGGGCAATTAAAGTGGTCAAACAGAATTCCAAGAATTTTATAAGGATGTCCATATCCAATTTGTTCAGCCCTGACAATAAAGAGCAATTTGTCGAAGAAATTGAATATATAAGATTGGAAGCCATGGATATGCCGGTACAAGGGATTGTTGCTGCTTTGGAAGGTATGAAAATTAGAAAGGATAGAAGTCAAGTGCTTAAAGCAATGGAAGCTCATAAAATGATTATTTTAGGACAGAAAGACCCTGTTTTGGAATTCGATGACTTAAAATTACAATTGGCTGAATTAGAGCTTGATATTGTGGAATTTAGAGGTGGGCATATGTCACATATTGAAAATAAATGCGAATTTACTTACTTTATAAAGCGTTTTATCGAAAATTGAGGTGTTTTGACGTCAATTTAATTTTATTTTTTTAAGTTAGGCATCTCTAACTAAGACAACCATGAAAAAAACCAGTAATGCCCCAACCCCAATGAAGCTTTATTGCAGCCTTTTTGGTCACAATTATGTGGTTTCAAAAAAGGTCACTTCGCACGTCAAAGAATATACCTGCAAGTGCTGCAAAAAGCAGTTGACTACTAACAGTAATGGTGATTTAACGGAGTTAACACCTAAGTTTAAAGAAATCAATTCTATATTGGAAGAGATGTACATGCGCAGAACGCTCCGTTCACAGGAAAAAGCGCTCAGTTCATCGATATATTAGAATTGAAGACTGGCTTATTGTTTTGGTTTTTATATATTTAGATATCCTCTAAAATAATATTTAAAACTAATAGCCAATTGAAAACTGTTTACTGTTCTATTTTTGGACACAACTATGTTGTATCCAAAAAAATCACTTTTCATGTCAATGAGTATAAATGCACACATTGCCATTTAGAAATGACCACTAATAGCAACGGAGAATTGACACCGTTGACTCCAAAGTTCAGGGAAATCAATTCAGTTCTTGAACGTATCCATAAAAGAAGAAAATCTAGGAGAATGGAAGGATTGCTCGTATTTGAGCACTGATTTATTGTCTAGTTAATAAATCTCAAAATACACCTATACTTCACAAAGACGTTTAAAATACTAATTACGACGTCTTTGTGATGTTTTTTAGTACCCAGATATCAGGGATTTGTCAGTACAGAAGCCGAAAAAAAATGAATTTTATGTGATGGTTGAAGCCATCTTGTCTTTCTCCAATTTATAATAGGGATTTTTTCGGTAGACATTGCGCAATGAAAATTTGGTCGGAAGGGAACGTTTTTCTGAGTAGCTATTTATTGAACTTTTCTCGAGAACTTTTATTAAAACATTAACACATAATTTTCTCAATTGTAATTCGTTTTAATTACTATATGAAGTAGTCCTAAATCTTGAGTTTTGAAACATTTATATTGTAGATTATTTAGTCACGATTTTATTATAAAAAACGAAATCACCAAATTTGTCAAGGAGTATCAGTGCATGCGTTGTGGCTTGCAAGCGACCACAAGTGATACCGGAAATCTTATTCCTTTGACTGATAGGAGACGAGAGATCAATAAGGAATTAAAAAAGTTGTATAATAAAAGACGAAAAATAAAACAAAAAGTTTATTGATCTTTTAATGCGTTCCAACCTTTGGCAATTAAGGGAATAAGTGCATCTCCACGTGTTATCAAATGCATACCCTGTTCTTTTTCAGTCATATAGCCAATTACCGTTAAATTTGGATTCCCTTTGATTTTTGGAAAATCCTCTTGGGCAATGGTCATCAACAATTCATAATCCTCTCCACCATTTAAGGCAATTGTTGTACTGTCAATATTAAATTCCTCACAGGTGGAAATGACTTGTGGATCTAACGGAATCTTGTTTTCGTACAATACTGCGCCCACATTGCTTTGCTTGCATAAATGAATGATTTCTGAAGATAAACCATCACTAATATCAATCATTGAAGTGGGTTTTACTTTTAAATCCCTTAAAAGTTTGATAATATCCTTCCGTGCTTCTGGTTTTAATTGACGTTCTACAATGTAGGTATAGGGCTCTAAGTCGGGTTGGTTGTTTGGGTTGACCTTAAACACCTCTTTTTCACGTTCCAAAATCTGAAGTCCCATATACGCAGCACCGAGATCGCCAGTAACCACCAACAAATCGTTCGGTTTTGCGCCACTTCTATACACAACATCATTTTTGTTGACCTCTCCAACTGCAGTTATGGAGATGATCAATCCTGTGGTAGAGGAGGTCGTATCACCACCAATCACATCAACACCATATATTTTTGAAGCGGTTTCAATGCCAGCATAGAGCTCTTCCAATGCCTCCAAAGGAAATCGATTGGAAATTGCAATGGCAATCGTGACCTGAGTTGCGCTCGCATTCATGGCATATACATCTGATAGATTGGCGATCATCGCCTTGTAGCCCAAATGTTTTAAGGGCATGTAACTCAAATCGAAATGCACGTGTTCCACCAAAATATCTGTTGTGATCACAACCTGTTTCGATTTAAAGTCTAAAACGGCGGCATCATCACCAATACTTTTGATTGTGGATTTCTGGGTCGCTTTAAAATTTTTGGTCAAATGGTCAATCAGGCCAAATTCACCTAATTCACTTATGGGGGTACGGGATGGGTTTTTATCTTCTATCATGATACAAATTTAGGGATATAGCTTACAAAACGCCAATCATTTTTCGGAATTATTCTACACCAACTGCTATCTAAAAAACTAATAGTACTATTTGGGAATATATTGAAAAGATCCATGGAAATGCCCTAGTTATATTGTATATTTGTCCACTATTTAGAAATAATCTTAATAACAAATGATAAAAGTATCTGAAACAGCTAAAAAAAAGGTCATCGAGCTCATGAGTGAAGATGGCTTTGACTGTGCAACCGACTTTATACGCGTTGGTGTGAAAAGTGGTGGTTGTTCGGGTTTATCGTATGATTTGAAATTTGATAAATCACAAAGAGATGAGGACAAGGTCTTTGAGGATAATGGTGTCAAAATTGTTATTGATAAAAAGAGCTTTTTATACCTCATTGGTACAACCCTTGAATATTCAGGTGGTTTAAATGGTGCAGGATTTGTGTTTAATAATCCCAATGCAAATCGCACATGCGGATGTGGGGAATCGTTTTCCCTATAATCCCATCCCAACTTTCCCAAAGGGAAGGATTTTAACAAATAATGTAAAAGACAATGACGAAATACACAGAAGACGATTTAAGAGAAGAGCTAAAAACCAAGGAATACGAGTATGGATTTTTCACTGATATTGAGTCCGATACGTTTGAGCCTGGTTTAAATGAAGATGTTGTTCGCGCAATTTCTTTGAAAAAGGAAGAGCCGGAATGGATGACCGAGTGGCGTTTGCAAGCATTCCGAGCTTGGGAAAAGATGATTGAGCCTGAGTGGGCCAATGTTACCTATGAAAAACCTGATTTTCAGGCTATTTCCTATTATTCGGCACCAAATACTAAGCCTAAATATGATAGTTTGGATGAGGTGGATCCGCAATTATTGGAAACTTTCGAGAAATTGGGAATTTCTATGGACGAGCAGAAGATGTTGGCTGGTGTTGCCATGGATGTTGTAATTGACTCCGTTTCGGTGGCCACAACCTTTAAGAAATCATTGGACGAGAAAGGAATTATTTTTTGCTCCATCAGTGAAGCCATTCAAAAACATCCTGAATTGGTCAGAAAATATATAGGAACGGTTGTGCCTCAAACGGACAATTTTTATGCAGCCTTAAATTCGGCAGTCTTTAGTGACGGTAGCTTCTGCTATATTCCAAAAGGCGTCCGTTGCCCAATGGAATTGTCCACTTATTTCCGAATCAATCAAGGAGGAACTGGACAGTTTGAAAGAACGCTTCTCATTGCAGATGAAGATAGCTACGTAAGTTATTTGGAAGGATGTACGGCTCCAAGCCGTGATGAAAATCAAATGCACGCCGCGGTAGTGGAGTTAATTGCTATGGATGGTGCAGAAATAAAATATTCAACGGTTCAGAATTGGTATCCTGGAAACGCAGAAGGCAAAGGAGGGGTTTTCAATTTTGTAACCAAAAGAGGGATTTGTGAGAAGAATGCCAAAATCTCTTGGACACAAGTAGAAACTGGTTCTGCTGTGACTTGGAAGTACCCAAGTTGTATCTTGAAAGGTGATAACTCAGTAGGCGAATTTTACTCTATTGCAGTGACCAATAACCACCAACAAGCTGATACAGGAACAAAAATGATCCATCTGGGTAAAAACACCAGATCGACCATTATTTCAAAGGGTATATCGGCGGGAAGATCACAAAACTCATATAGAGGCTTGGTCCAGATAGGACCTAGAGCAGAAAATGCCCGTAATTTTTCGGAGTGTGATAGTTTGCTGATGGGTAACGATTGTGGAGCACATACCTTCCCGTATATTGAAGTAAAAAACAAATCGGCAATAATAGAACACGAAGCCACAACGAGTAAAATTGGTGAAGACCAGATTTTCTACTGTAACCAGCGTGGTATTGATACTGAAAAAGCCATTGCGCTTATTGTAAATGGTTTCAGCAAAGAGGTATTGAATAAATTGCCAATGGAATTTGCTATTGAGGCACAAAAATTACTGGAAATAAGTTTGGAAGGTTCAGTTGGTTAGTGAATGATCAACCTGCAAGGCTGTAGAAACCATGTGGGTTGATACAGATTTAGTTTTCTATCTCAGACAACGATTTATGAAAAGAACAATCTTTCTTGTATTTATATTATTGGCATTTGTCGGCTGTAAAAACGATTCAAAATCTCCCAATGTCGTAGATGAGAATCAAGATCAGCTTGATGTGAAGGAGCTTACAGGAAATTTTATTTATTTTGCCGATGCAGCTGTTTTCCAAACCAAAAGCGAGCTGTTTGGCGTTGTCGAGGACCAAAAGGCTCAAGAGTTGATCAAGAGGGCCGAGATTTTAAAAGACCAGCCAACTGATGAGGTTAAAGTAACATTAAAGGTGAAAGTGACCAAAAAGCCAGAACATGAAGAAGGTTGGGAAAACAGGATAGAAATTATTGATATTATAACTGTTTCCAAGGTAGATCAAGAAAACAGTGACATTATAAAATTAAGATCACAAGAATAGAAGTATAAAAATCAGATTCTGACAGACAACTATTGGAATCTGTACGTTAAATTTAAGTAAAACCGTATGTTAAAAATTATTGATTTACACGCAAGTGTTGAAGATAAAGCCATTTTAAAAGGCATTAATTTAGAGATAAATGCTGGTGAAGTACATGCCATTATGGGACCAAATGGTTCTGGTAAAAGTACTTTGGCATCTGTTATTGCCGGCAAGGAAGATTATGAAGTCACTCAAGGAGACATCTTGTTTGAAGACGAAAGCATCAACGAACTGGCACCCGAAGAACGTGCCCACAAAGGTGTTTTCCTATCCTTTCAGTATCCCACTGAAATACCCGGAGTTTCTGTAACCAACTTCATGAAAACGGCCATCAATGAAACTCGTAAAGCAAGAAAGCTTGGAGACATGCCGGCTAATGAGATGTTAAAAATGATCCGTGAGAAATCAGAAATGCTGGAAATTGACCGAAAGTTTTTATCCCGATCCTTAAACGAAGGGTTTTCTGGAGGTGAAAAGAAACGGAATGAGATCTTTCAATTAGCCATGTTGGAGCCAAAGCTTGCTATTCTTGATGAAACTGATTCAGGTTTGGATATTGATGCTCTTCGAATTGTGGCCAGTGGAGTTAACAAAATTAAAAGTAAAGATAATGCGGTCATTATCATTACTCACTACCAGCGTTTGTTGGATTATATAATCCCCGATTTTGTTCACGTCATGTTTGAAGGACGCATTGTTAAATCTGGTGGGAAAGAATTGGCTCTAGAGCTTGAAGAGAAAGGCTACGATTGGATTAGGGAAGAAGTGAACGCGTAGTTTGGTTTGAAGGGTTTCTTGTTTAAGGTTTCAAGTTATGGCAACCATTAAGAAATTTGAAGATTTAGAAATATGGTAGGAAGCTCGAAGACTTTCAAACGAGATAAAAGAAATCGCTTTAAAATCTGAACTAAAGAATGATTTTAGACTGAGGGATCAAATCAAAGGATCTTCAGGTTCAGTAATGGACAATATTGCTGAGGGATTTGAGCGCGACGGGAATATTGAATTCAGACAATTTTTATCTGTCGCTAAAGGATCAGCAGGAGAATCAAGATCTCAATTATATAGAGTTTTTGATTATGGATATATAGAAATAGAGAAGTTAGAGAAATTGGTGGATGCATACGAACAATTAAGTAAACGAATAGCCAATTTCATAATATATTTAAACAAACAAGATTTCAAAGGGAACAAATTCAAATGATTACAGATGCGTAATCAACTTGAAACAAGAAACAAAAGAAACTTGAAACTTACAGAATGGAACTAAAAGAAAAACTCATAGCCTCCTTTATGGCATTTGAAAACTTGGTGGATATTGATTCGCCAGTTCATGATGTGCGAAGTGAGGCCATCAAAGAATTTGAAACAAAAGGCTTCCCGTCAAGAAGAGACGAAGCCTGGAAATACACCTCCTTAAATAGTATTTTAAAGCACGATTATAGTGTGTTTCCCAAAAGTGAGAGCCATATCGATTACAACGATATTAAGAAATATTTCATTCACGATATTGACACCTATAAAATTGTCTTTATCGATGGGAAATATTCATCTCATCTTTCAGAAACAACACACGACGGGGTTGATATCTGCTTGATGTCATCCGCATTGTCAAAGCCAAAATACAGGCCTATTATTGAAAATTATTTTAATAAGGTAGCTGCAAAAGATGGTCTAACCTCATTGAATACCGCATTTTCTCAAGAAGGAGCTTACATTCATATTCCTAAGAACAAATCGGTGGCAAAACCAATTCAAATAATTCATTTCTCAACGGGCAATGAAGCAGCATTGATGCTACAGCCCCGGAATTTGATTGTTGTGGACGAAAACTCACATGTCCAGATTGTTGAGCGCCATCAAAGTTTGACCGAAAATCCTGTGTTGACCAATTCGGTTACTGAAATTTTTGCAGACAAACGTGCGATTGTGGATTATTATAAAATCCAAAATGATAACGAAAATGCCTCGTTGATCGATAGTACATTCATCAACCAAAAGCAAGAAAGCTGCGCAACCGTTCACACTTTCTCTTTTGGTGGCAAATTGACGCGAAACAATCTCAATTTTTATCAAAACGGAGAGCGGATCGACTCTACTTTAAAAGGTGCGACCATTATTGGCAACAGACAACATGTGGATCATAATACTTTAGTACATCATATTGAACCAAATTGCGAAAGCCATCAAGATTACAAAGGTATTTTTGATGACCATGCTACTGGTGTTTTCAACGGAAAAGTATTGGTTAACAGAGAAGCTCAAAAAACCAATGCCTTTCAGGCCAACAACAATATTCTAATTGGTGATAAGGCAAGTATCAACACCAAACCGCAATTGGAAATTTTTGCTGACGATGTCAAATGCTCACATGGGTGTACCATTGGACAATTGGACGAAAGTGCTATGTTTTACATGCGCTCAAGAGGTATTCCAGAAAAAGAGGCTAAGGCTTTATTGATGTATGCCTTTAGCAATAACGTATTGAGTTCGGTTAAAATCCCAGAGATTAAACAACGTATTACTAATATTATCGCTAAGAAATTAGGGGTTAATATTGGATTCGATCTGTAGTTAGAATGCGGACCCACCTACCGGCGGGGCGGGTGATGTAGATATGGCAGTTTTCCGTTGATTATTATTTTCGATAGTTCATTCTGTTTCTATCAAATTTAAATCTGCGTTATCATAAACAATCAGCATCACCCGCCTGAACGGACGGACAAATCAACGTTCCATTCAACGATTCCAAATTTCAAAAATTAGAGCATGTTTCCAGTCGAAGACATAAGAAAAGATTTTCCAATACTTCAAAGACAAGTCAATGGGAAACCATTGGTATATTTTGACAACGCTGCCACTTCACAAACACCGCAGCAGGTTATTGACGCCATTGTAGATTACTATTCAAACTACAATGCCAATATCCATAGGGGCGTTCATAGCTTGAGTCAGGAAGCAACCGATAAATATGAAGAAGCACGATTAAAGATTCAAAAGCACTTTAACGCAAAAGCATCGCACGAGATCATCATGACTGCTGGCACAACACATGGCATCAATTTGGTGGCAAGTGGCTTCACAGCAATTCTAAAAAAAGGCGATGAAGTAATTGTGTCAGCTTTAGAGCACCATAGCAATATTGTTCCGTGGCAAATGTTATGTGAGCGTACTGGTGCTATCCTTAAAGTCATTCCTATGAATGATGAAGGCGAATTGATAATATCGGCCTACGACGAACTACTTTCAGAAAAAACCAAACTCGTATTTGTCAATCATATTTCCAATGCATTGGGAACGATTAATCCTATCGAAAGCATTGTCCAGAAAGCCCACGCTGTTGGCGCTGCCGTTTTGATTGATGGCGCACAAGCGTGTCCTCACTTAAAAGCAGATGTCCAAGCTTTGGATGTTGATTTTTATGTCGCTTCTGCCCATAAAATGTGTGGTCCAACCGGCGTTGGTATGCTGTACGGAAAGGAAGAGTGGCTCAATAAATTACCACCATATCAAGGTGGAGGTGAAATGATTGCTGAGGTGACCTTTGAAAAAACTACTTATGCCGACTTGCCCCATAAATTTGAAGCAGGCACCCCAAATATTTGTGGAGGTATTGCTTTTGGAGCGGCTATTGACTATATGAATCAGATTGGTTTTAAGAATATTGAAACTTATGAGCATGAACTTTTGGACTATGCCACAAAACGACTATTAGAAATAGAAGGCTTGAAAATTTACGGCACCTCAAAAAATAAAACCTCAGTAATTTCCTTTAATCTGAAAGACATCCATCCATATGATGTTGGTACCTTACTCGATAAAATGGGTATAGCGGTCCGTACTGGTCATCATTGTGCACAACCGATCATGGATTATTTTAAAATTCCGGGAACCATAAGAGCTTCTTTTGCATTTTACAACACCAAGAATGAAATAGACACTCTGGTTGAAGGCCTTAAAAAGGCTAAAATGATGCTATCCTAAGCTTCAGGTTTCAAAAATTGATTATATGAGTTCAAAGTTTTTAGCCATTATGTCAATGGTACTTTTATTTTTTTCCTGTTCAACAAACACCGATAAAGTAATTTTAATAGCAAGTACCAAAGCTGATTGCACTGGCATCTCGCCTCAAAAATGCTTGCAAATTAAGGAGGAAGGCGAAACCAATTGGACTTATTTTTATAGTAACATTGAAGGCTTTGACTATGTTGAAGGCTTCTACTATAGATTAAAAGTTTCGGTTTCAGAGATAGAGAACCCGCCAGCAGGCGGTTCCTCATTAAAATATAGATTGATTGAAGTTTTAGAAAAATCAAAAGCACCTTTAAATTTGGATCAAGGATCGTGGCTGGTAACCCGGGTAAAGGATAGGGACAGTTTTGGTAGAAATCCGTTTATTAAAATAGACCTGTCACAAAATGAAATCAACGGCAATACAAGCTGCAATCGGTTTTCTGCAAAAATTAAAGTGACCAATAATAAGGTTGATATATCTGAACTGTCTTCAACTGAAATGATGTGTAAGGACATTGATGTGGAAACTGCGTTTCTTGATGCCTTGGCAAGTATCACATCGTACAGTTTGAAGAACGATAAACTTCAGCTGTTGGACGCTAATAAAGAACTGCTAATAGAGTGCAATTATTTGAAATCAGAATAGCCTGTAGGATTCAACGACTTGATATCCATGGTTAAATTGCTTGTTTTGAAGAGATAAATTGTAACTTTGTATAAAATTTTAGAATGACAATAAAAGCAATACAAGAAGACCTCATTGATGAGTTTTCAATGTTTGAAAATTGGGAGGAACGCTATCAATATATGATCGATTTGGGCAAGACCTTACCATTGATTGACGAGCAATATAAAACTCAAGAAAACATTATTAAAGGCTGCCAAAGTAGGGTTTGGGTACATGCTGAAATGGATGGCGACAAAGTGGTATTTACTGCGGATAGTGACGCCATAATCACAAAAGGCATTATAGCGATTTTGATTCGTGTGTTCTCAAACCAAAATCCGCAAGATATTATTGATGCTGATACTGATTTTATCGATGAGATAGGCCTTAAGGAGCATTTGTCTCCAACACGAGCCAACGGATTGGTGAGTATGATCAAACAATTGAAGATGTATGCCATTGCATACCAAACACAGTTAAATTAAAACCTGTGCAGGCAGGAATCTCAGAAGCGTTATTTCCAAACAGATTGTTATTGCACGATAAAGCTTGAATGCTTTCTGATTAGAAAATAGATTTTATACAAACACAGTACAGTTGAATTAAGTTAATGCGTTTAATGGTTGAGGCATTTATTTCTTAAATAAACCTACACTCTTAAACTTCTGAACTTCTAAACTTTTAAATGATGAGTGAAAAAATAGATACATTCGCCTTAGGTGAAAAGATAGTGAACGTTATAAAAACGGTTTATGACCCTGAAATCCCTGTCGATATTTACGAATTGGGATTGATTTACGATGTTTTTGTCAATGAAGATTACGATGTCAAGATACTTATGACCTTAACCACGCCAAACTGTCCGGTAGCTGAAAGCTTACCTTTGGAAGTTGAAGAACGCGTAAAATCCATTGACGAGATAAACTCGGTTATTGTAGAAATGACATTTGATCCACCTTGGAGTCAAGACTTGATGAGTGAAGAAGCTAAATTGGAGTTGGGGATGCTTTAGTGTTCAGTATTCAGTTAGCAGTAAGAAGTCACCCATCATCGGTCCTCTGTCTTCGGTCAGTATACTTATTTTTAATTGATATTCAGAACACCTAAATCCTACATCCCACTTTAAATAATGGCACGACCAAGTCTAAAATCATTAAAAGACAAAAATAAAACGAGCTTAAGAAAGTCTTTTAATGCCTTGGTGTTTATTCCACGTTTCTTTAAGGAAATCTGGCAAGCCAATAAAAAACTATTGCTTATATCGGCATTTTGCCGCCTTATTGGTGCTGTTTTACCGGTGATTATCTTATGGGTTGGAAAACTCATTATTGATGAGATTATTCTACAAACGCAAATCGATGTCTCAGATCTAACACAGCTGTGGACCTATGTTGGCATTGAACTGGGACTCGTAGTACTTTCTGATCTCATGGGTCGCGCTATTTCCTTGACCGATGGACTTTTGGGAGATGCTTATTCCATTGTATCTTCAGTATCCATTATTAAAAAAACCAATCAGATAGATATCAGTCTCTTGGAAGATTCCGAATTCTATGATAAATTGGAGCGTGCCAGAGTACAAACTGCAGGACGTGTAGGACTTTTGTCCAATGCCCTTGGCGAGGTTCAGAGCTTGATTTCAATTACCACACTTGTAGCTGGTCTGATTTACTTTGAACCTTATCTAATTATTATGTTGGTGTTGAGTATTATACCTTCTTTTATTAATGAGATTTGGTTCAGTCAGCAGCAATATTCACTAGCAAGAGGTTGGACCGCCGAAAGACGTGAACTTGATTACTTGAGATTTATCGGTGCAAATAATGTGACTGCAAAGGAGATTAAACTCTTTGGATTGACCGATTTTATCGTCGGTCGCTTTAAAAATCTTTCTGACGAATATTACGAACTGAATAAAAAGCTGGCAATGAAACGTTCGGCTTTAGGGTTTGTGTTCAATGTTTTGGGTACCTTGAGTTATTATGGTGCTTATGTATTCATTATTTATCGTGTGATTTCAGGAGTAATTACTCTTGGTGAATTGACGTTTTTGTCAGGATCTTTCAATAGGCTGACTCGGAATCTTCAGGATTTCTTTTCAAAATTCACGAGGATTACAGAAAGTGCACTTTATTTGAAGGATTATTTTGAGTTTATTGATCTTTCTATCGTTCCAAAACATGTAGAGGATCAGACGTTGCCAGGCACCATTAAAACAGGGTTTGAATTTCGAAACGTGCGTTTTTCTTATCCAGATTCCGAAACTGAAATTTTGAAAGGTGTGAGTTTTAAAATATCCGCCGGAGAGAAGATGGCCTTTGTTGGTCAAAATGGTGCCGGAAAAACAACACTGACCAAACTGATGTTACGGTTTTATGAACCCACATCTGGAGAAATATTGTTGGATGGCATCAACATCAATCGGTTTAAACAAGACGACTATCAGAAGTTCTTTGGTGTGATTTTTCAGGATTTTTTCCGTTATGAATTTACGGTCAGAGAAAATATTGCCGTTGGCGATATTGATGAGTTGGACAATCTAGAAAAAATCGAGAATGCTGCCCAATTAAGCTTGGCCAACGAAGTGATTTCTGAATTTAAGAAGGGCTATGACCAACAACTCGGAAAACGTTTTTACAAAGGACAGGAACTCTCTGGTGGCCAATGGCAAAAAGTAGCTTTGGCCCGTGCGTATATGAAAGATGCAGAAGTGATGATTTTGGACGAACCAACATCGGCATTGGACGCGAAGGCAGAAAGTGATGTTTTCAAGCGATTTATTGCGTTGACTAAAGGGAAAACGAGTATTATCATCTCTCATAGATTCAGTACCGTGAGACAAGCCGATCGGATTTTGGTATTGCAAGAAGGTAAAGTATTGGAGTTGGGAACCCATGACGAATTGATGGCAAACAACAATCTTTATGCACAACTTTTCCAACTACAGGCCGAAGGATATCAATAAATTCAACCGTCTATTTTCTACGCACTACGTGCTTGAGGAATAGTTTAATAGTAATTGTCGTTATATTGTTAAATATGGGACCCCGCCCGAATGCGGGGTTAATTCGACCATCTATTTTGTCTACGCACTACGTGCTTGACAAAATAGGGTTTCATTAATAAAACACTTAATTTTACATTATGGAAAATGAAATTGTCAACAGAGTAGCCAATAGTAAATTGGTGGTTGTAAACCTAGAAGATTATTATCCAAAGGGTCAGCGTACGGTTTTTGATATCAAAGAGTGGTTGTTTCAAGAATTGGTGCTTCGTGAAAAGGATTTTAGAGCACAGGTAAAAGAACATGATTGGTCTCAATATCAAGACCATTACGTTGCTCTGACCTGTACTTCAGATGCCATCGTGCCCGCATGGGCTTTTATGTTATTGACCATGCATTTACAACCCTATGCCAAAACCATTGTGGTTGGGAGTTTGGAACAGCTTGAGACCTCAATCTATCAGGAGGTCATCCGAAACCTTGAAACTGATGCATTTGTAGATCAGCCGCTCATCATCAAAGGTTGTACAAACAAACCCGTTCCTGCAAATGCCTATATCATGTTGTCCCAAAAATTAAAACCTTTGGCAAGGTCTATTATGTATGGAGAGGCTTGTTCTTCAGTACCCTTATACAAAAGGAAATAACCATCAGACCGAAAAATTATTGATTAAATTGTATTTTTGCATGTGATTAAAAATGAATCAATCGAATTTAAAACCGTAAATTATGAAACACAGAGTAGTCTTAAGCTTTGTCTTTATGTTGGCAATATCATTTGGATTTGCACAAACTAAGGAAGAGTTGGAAGCGCAAAAATTGGAAAAACAAGCAGTAGCTGATGCAGCACAAGCCGAAGCTAATGCCATCCAAGCTCAAATAGATGCACTTCCAGGCTGGAAAAAAGGTGCGTTTGGAGTCATTGGTGGCAGTTTATCAAATTTCAATAACTGGTATGCTCAAGGTACGCCTAACAATAGTTCTGGAAATATTGGTATTAACTTTAATGCCTTTGCCAATAAATTAGAAGACAAATATTTTTGGAGAAACTCACTAACCGTTAATCTGGCCT
>Ga0208015_1000587_pt1 | contig 17598 bp, 20 predicted proteins | sample 26BtaG_FD_184101 | JGI IMG/M metagenome (GOLD analysis project Ga0208015, IMG submission 184101) | Marine viral communities from Cariaco Basin, Caribbean Sea - 26B_WHOI_OMZ_CsCl (SPAdes) (version 2) | ecosystem: Environmental > Aquatic > Marine > Oceanic | place: Caribbean Sea: Cariaco Basin...
GCTGCGCAGCAGATAGAGAAGCGAGGCCAGCGGCCGCAATGGCCAGTCCCAATAGGGTGCAAGCTGCAGTGGCAGGTTTGGCGTAAAATTCCAAACCTTGCGAGGCGCGCGCGGGGGCAGACGGGGTTTGTCGGTCACGGCTGTGCCCCATTGGTGGCCCGCTGCTTTGCGACCTCGGCCACCTGCAGCGGCAGATCGGGCGCCTCCGTCACCTGCGGATCATAAGGCGTGCGGGCAAAGACCTCTCTCACCATCGGGGCAAAGAACGACAGGGGCAGGGTGTCATAATCGGGATCGAAACTGGCCTGATCCCAACGCTCGCAGAACTCCGCGCAATCGTCGAAATACCGATGGCCGCGATGGCGTTCGCGTTTGTGCTGGTCAAACCCCTCCAGGTGCTGCCCGTAATACAGCATCTGGAAATCGCCGTGGGTTTCAACGCACCAGCGGCATTGTTCGCGCACAAAGGGTTTGAGAATGGTGGCGGCGTATTCGTCGTGATTGTAGGGCGCAAAGATATCGCCGATGTCATGCAAAAGCGCCGAAACCACCCAGTCGATGTCTGCACCATCCCGCCAGGCGCGGGTGGCCGATTGCACCGAATGGCCCAGCCGGGTGATCTGATAGCCTGATAGCCCCTCGTCCAGATGCTCCAGCGCGTGCAGCAGCCGGTCGGCGGTGCCCTTGGTATATTCAACCTCATGGGCCGTCAGGAATTCATACTCTTCCTTGGTGCCGTCCTTCATCTGCCTGAATGTAACCCGGTCCATGACGGTCCTTTCGTGGTGGCGATTTCTGCTGTTTGGAAAACTCTGCACCCAAGTTGGCTTTACCGCGATGGCAAATAGTGGAATGCTTTCATATCTTTTTGTTATGAAAGGCCGAGCAATGGCCCGCCGAAAACTGCCGCCGATGAATGCCCTTGTCGCGTTTGAGGCCGCTGCCAGACACGGCAGTTTTACCCGCGCAGCCGAGGATCTGTCGGTGGCCCAGCCCGCTGTGACCCGCCACATTGCACGGCTGGAAGACTGGATCGGAGCGCCGCTGTTTCTGCGTCGTGGCAATCAGATCCGCCTGACGGCTGAGGGCGAAACCCTCGCAGAACTCGCGACTTCCGTGCTCGACCGGCTAGAGGTCGGCCTGCAGGATGTGGCGCCTGTCAATGATCAGGAATTGCGGATCGGGGCGTCCTTTGGAGTGACACATCTGTGGCTGATGCCGCGGATCGGTGCGATGCGGGCGGCGGCGAATGTCACGATCAATTTCATCACCTCGGATGATTATCGCAGCTTTGACGATCGTGCGATTGACTGCTCCATTCGCTTTGGGAATGGAGATTTCGGGGACAACGCCGCAGACCTGCTGTTTCTGGAGACCTGCCAGATCGTCGCCAGCCCGGAGTTTCTGGCCAATCATCCCACATTCGATCCCGATCGTCCCATTGCGACGCTTGATCCGGCGTTGCTGTTTGATCATGGCGATCCGCATCTCAATGGCTGGATCACCTGGGCCCGCTTTTATGCGCGCGAAGGCCAGAGCTTGCCGTCCGGCCAGCGGCTGCGCACGGTGCTGAGCTACCCGTCCATGCTCGACATGATTTGCGCAGGCGAGGGGATTGGCCTGGGCTACTGGGGGCTCGAGGACCAGATGGTGCAGGACGGGCGGCTGGTCCGGGTGGGGCCTGCCCTGTCGCGCCCGCACTATGGCTATTACCTTGTCTACCGGCCTGACATGACAGCCAAACCCGCATTCCAGCGCCTGCGCACCTATCTGATGGGCGCGGCCTGACCCCCGTCGTCTGAACGAAAAAGGCAGACCCGAAGGCCTGCCTTTCAAGATCAACAGAGAGATCCGCAGATCACACCAGACGCGATGCGTCTTTGGCTGCGCGGACGAAATCCTTGAACAGCGGGTGCGGATCGAAGGGTTTGGATTTCAGTTCCGGGTGGAACTGAACACCGATGAACCAGGGATGATCTTTCCATTCCACGATTTCAGGCAGGCGACCGTCGGGCGACATGCCAGAGAACTGCAGACCGCAGGCTTCCAGTTGATCGCGGTATTTGGTGTCCACCTCATACCGGTGACGATGGCGTTCCTCGATCTGGGTGTCGCCATAGACTTCGGCCACTTTGGAGCCCTCGGTCAGGGTCGCGTTATAGGCGCCCAGACGCATGGTGCCGCCCTTGTCGTCATCGACCTTGCGCGCGACGGTGTGGTTGCCCTGCACCCATTCCTTGAGGTGATAGACCACCGGCTCAAAGCGTTTCTGGCCCGCCTCGTGGTCAAACTCCTCAGAGCCCGCCTCGGAGATGCCTGCAACGTTGCGCGCAGCTTCGATGACCGCCATCTGCATGCCAAGGCAGATGCCAAGGTAGGGCAGCTTGTGCTCGCGGGCATATTGCGCCGCCTTGATCTTGCCTTCGGTGCCGCGCTCGCCAAAGCCGCCGGGGACCAGAATGGCGTTATAGCCCTGCAGGTAGGGCGCGGCGTCTTCCTTGTCGAAGAGCTCGGCATCCACCCATTCGATCTTGACCTTGACGCGGTTGGCCATGCCACCGTGGGTCAGCGCCTCGGCGATGGATTTATAGGCGTCTTCCAGCTGGGTGTATTTGCCGACGATGGCAACTTTCACTTCGCCTTCCGGGTTGTAGATGCGGTCAGCCACATCTTCCCAGCGGTCCAGCTTGGGCTTAGGCGCGGGGTTGATCCCAAAGGCATCCAGAACCGCCTGGTCCAGACCTTCGCGGTGATAGGCCAGCGGTGCCTCGTAGATGGATTTCAGATCCTGCGCGGCAATCACGCTGTCGGCGCGCACGTTGCAGAACAGCGCCAGCTTTTCGCGTTCCTTGACCGGGATCGGACCTTCGGAGCGGCAGACCAGAATGTCGGGCGCCAGACCGATGGAGCGCAGTTCCTTGACGGAGTGCTGGGTCGGTTTGGTTTTCAGCTCACCCGATGCCTTGATGTAGGGCAGCAGGGTCAGGTGCATGAAAATGCACTCGCCGCGCGGCTTGTCATTGGCAAACTGGCGGATCGCTTCAAAGAAGGGCAGGCCTTCGATGTCGCCGACAGTGCCGCCGATTTCGCAGAGCATGAAATCCACCTCATCTTCGCCAATGGAGATGAAGTCTTTGATTTCGTTGGTCACATGCGGAATGACCTGGATCGTCTTGCCGAGATAGTCGCCACGACGTTCCTTTTCCAGCACGTTGGAATAGATCCGACCGGAAGAGACAGAGTCCGTCTTGCGGGCCGCAACGCCGGTAAAGCGTTCGTAGTGGCCAAGGTCCAGATCGGTTTCGGCGCCGTCATCGGTCACGAAGACTTCGCCATGTTCAAACGGGCTCATCGTGCCCGGATCGACGTTCAGATAGGGGTCCAGTTTGCGCAGGCGGACAGAGTATCCGCGTGCCTGCAAAAGTGCCCCGAGAGCGGCAGACGCCAGCCCTTTGCCCAGTGATGAAACAACACCGCCAGTAATGAAGATGAAACGCGCCATGAGTGTCGGCTGCCCCCGTGAGAAGTCAGAATTCAGCTGCCCGGCGGTCGCAGAAAACCGCAGCATCACGGGACTTAACGTATAAGGGATTCGCGCAAAATGCGCAAGCAAGCCGCAAGATGCTGTTACGGCTGGCTTTGTTATTTCTAAGTCTGGTGGATTCTTGCGAATCCGGCCGGTTGCCCGGCCTGGAAGTTAGCGTTGCTGATCGGCAGGATCAGTCGGCGCTGGGAACCAGCGGTGCATTGTCGCCCTGTGCAGGCGGCAGCAGATCGCTGCCCAGCGGGCTGGACGGTGCATCTGCCGCACCAGCATCCTGACCGGCAGGCAGGGTGATGCGATCCAGAACGGACGAGCCGGAGGATTTCTGTGCTGCCAGAATGGTCAGGGTGATCGACGTTGCGATGAACGCAATCGCCAGGATCCATGTCAGCTTGGTCATCGCTGTTGCAGCTGCACGGCCAGACATGGCTCCGCCGCCACCGCCGCCGCCCATGCCCAGTCCTCCACCTTCGGAGCGCTGCAGCAGAACTACGGCAATAAGACCCAGGGCCAGGAGAAGGTGGATGATGAGTACGACGTTTTCCATAGGATCCTACGGCGGTTGGCTGAGTATCGGGCGGTAAATAGGGAAGATTGGCCTGAGGGGCAAGGGCTCAGTTTGCCTCGATCCGGCCAAAGACCGCCGGGGCGTGACCTCTGTGCCATGAATGGCCTGCACTGGGCCGCGACAAGAGCCAATTTGCATTGGCATTTTTATGCGGCCGTGACTGTTGGGCAGGGTGTTCGGGTGGTGCGCAATACGCGCAGTTCACGATTGTGCGGCGCGGCGCAGTTCGCGCTGGACAGGACGGCAATCCACAGGTCAGCATGCGGCCATGCCCCATGATCACTGCGACCACCCGCATAGCCTCCTGCCGCCTGACCCCGCGCTTCGCGTGAAGGCGCTGGAAACGATTCTCACCCGGAAGGGTCTGATTGATCCAGCTGCATTGGATGAAATCATCGACACCTATCAAAACCGCATCGGCCCGGCCAATGGCGCGCGGGTTGTGGCCCGCGCCTGGTCTGATCCGGCGTTCAAGGCTGACCTGCTTGCGGATGCCGACCCGCTGCTGGCGGATCTTGGGTTTTACGGGCGTCAGGGCGAACATGTGGTCGTGGTCGAAAACACCCCGGCGCAGCACAACATGGTCGTCTGCACCCTATGCAGCTGCTACCCGTGGCCTTTGCTGGGAATCCCGCCGGGCTGGTACAAATCCGATGCCTACCGCGCCCGCGCAGTGCGCGAGCCCCGCAAGGTGCTGGCGGAATTTGGCGTGAGCCTGCCGCAAGACACATCTGTGCGGGTCTGGGATTCCACGGCGGAGGTGCGATATCTCGTGCTGCCCATGCGCCCGGAGGGCTCTGACGGGATGAGCGAGGATGAGCTGACCGCCCTGGTGAGCCGCGACAGCATGATTGGCACAGGGCTTGCCCGCAAGCCGGAGGCGCCCGCATGACACGGATGCATGACATGGGCGGGCGATTCGGTGATGGCCCGGTGCGGCCCGACGCAGAGGATGCGCCGGTGTTTGCCGAGGACTGGCACGGCCGCGCGCTGGCGGTGACGCTGGCAGCGGGGGCCTTGGGGCAGTGGAACATCGACACCTCGCGCCACGCCCGAGAGCGGCTTGCGCCAAAGGATTATGCGCGTTTTTCCTACTACGAGAAATGGCTGGCGGGTCTGGCAACGCTGCTCGTGGAAAAACAGGTGCTGCGCGCCGAGGATCTGGCCCAGACCGCTGATGGCGGCGAGGGCGGCGAGGGCACGGGCGCGGCGGCTGTGGCTCCGCATCCGCTGGCTGCCCGTGCGCTGAAGGCGGCGGATGTGGCCGCGGCGCTGGCAAAGGGTGGTCCGGCGGATCGGCCCAGTGAAGTGGCGATTGCCTATGCCCCCGGCGACGCTGTGCGCTGTCGCAGACCGGGTGGCAACCGGCTGGTGGACGGCGGTCATACGCGGCTGCCCAGCTATGCGGTTGGGGCGCTGGGGCGGATTGTGCGGGTGCATGGCACCCATGTGCTGCCCGACAGTGCGGCCCACGGCCTGGGAGAGGCGCCAGAGCCGCTATATGCCGTGGCCTTTGCCGCGTCAGAGCTGTGGAGCGCGCCGGAACACCCCGGCGACGAGGTTGTGCTGGATCTGTGGCAAAGCTACCTGGAGCCGGTATGAGCGGACCAATGACATTGGCGACCGAGCGCCCGGAACCCGCCTTTGAACAGCCCTGGCACGCGCAGGTCTTTGCGCTGACGGTGCATCTGAACGAAAGCGGGGCGTTTTCCTGGGCCGATTGGGTGGCGCGGTTTTCGGCCACCTTGCGTCGGCATGGGCTGGGCAGGGATCTGAACGGCGGAGAGGATTACTTTGCCGCCTGGCTTGAGACGCTGGAGCATTACCTGGCAGAAGCCGGGACAGTCGCCGCGCAGGATGCAGAAGACATGCGCCTGAAATGGGAGGCGGCCTATCTCGCCACGCCCCATGGCCAGCCGGTCCAGCTGGAAGAGCCCTCCGCGCAGGAGAGCTGAGCCCGAATGCAGTGGGCCGGCCCGCACGCAGGTGGACCGGTGCGGGGTTGATCTGTGCAGGGGCGGATCGGCCGAGCTGCTGTTTTTCATCTTTTGGTCTGGCCCGCCGGTGTGGGGCGGGCGGTTGTTGGGGTCTCTCACGGTCCGGAGACAGGATCTGTGACAGGATCTGTGACAGACGAAGAGGGCGGCGCCGCCGCGAAAATGTTGGACAGGCCGGTCAGGGCCTGGCGGACAGGATCCCGATCTGCCCCCGCAAAGCGCGGCGTGCCAAACTGCGATCTCTCGCAGCACCACGCAGGGCGGGGCCAATCTTGGGTCGTCTGAGTTGGTGGCGCGGCCAGATATGCAGAGGCCGCGCAGGGTGTGATCGATCACCTGACAGTCTGACACATCCGTCTGAGACGTTCGTAACCACTGCGTTCGGTGGGTAGGCAACGGGCAGGGGAGTGGGTGAGGCGGGGGATTGCGGGACCGAGGGGCGGTTGCTGCGGGTGCGGACTAAGCGCAGCAAAGCGGCTGCTTTGTGCGGAGAGGAGGCTTAGCAAAGTCGCGGAGTTTGCGAGCCTAGCGGCGGTCTCACGCGGCACGAGCAGTGGAAGGTGCAGACCTTCGCCGCAAGTGCAGCCGACAAACATCCTCGAACGGAAGGGATGCGGACGAAGCGGGCGTTCGCTGCAAGTGCAAACCCGTGTTTCCCTGGCGAGGATAATCTATTCCGGCCAAAGTCCGCTTTCGGGAGTTAGGTGGAAGGGGGGCGGGGCTGCTAGGCCGCCGCTTCCATTGCTGCAAAATGGCGGTGGCCGAAGGCCCGCTTTTGCAGCTTTTCAATGTCCATCTTGCTCATTGCGCCAAGTCCACTCAGGCTGCGCAGCCTTGGTCAGCCTGAAATTAAAAAGCAGAAATTGTCGCTTAGCGTTCATGGCGTGTCTTTCGAAAAGCCGGAGAAATACGTCTGGGACAAACTGCCAGGAAAAACTACTAGCCCCCCGGTCTAAGCTGAAAAAGCGCGAAGTCCTGCTTTCCTATCTGCGTTAAGGTGACACGCTGGTGGTTGCCAATGTGGAGTGTCCGGGGCCCCTCAGAGGCGGACGCACAGTGGTTCTTGGGCTAGGTTAGCCGGATCGGGGCAAAGACTATCGTCAACGGTGGCTCTTTGGTTGTTGAATCTGAGGCGGATACAACCGATACCATTGGGTGTGTGAAGCGGCACCAAAAGGCGCTGCATATGGGAAATCACAGTTCAAAATGAGGCGGGAATTTGTGGCAAACGGTGCAGGAGCTCTGCCGAGAATTTCTCCTAACATTGAGCCTGGCCGCATTGTCCTGAAGTCCATCCGCAAGGGGATCATGCCAGGTATCATCAAGGTAAAATACCCTGACTTCGACGTGGACCATATCTACAAGTCACTTCATGCCTTTGGACTGATAGAACACCTTGAGATTGTTTCGAATACCCCCGAAGGCGGAAACGTGTTCTTTTTGACGGAAAAAGGGCTCCGATGGCTGCGCACCTACGATTGGTGGGAGCGCTCTAAATACTGGCTCTCAAAGTGGCAGTTGATTTGGGGGATCATCTTGGGAGTCTGGATTAACATGCTATCGAACGTTGTGTGGCCGCACTTTGAGAGTGGCATTGAAGCGATGTCACCTGCTTCTGAAACTCTGGTTTCCCTGTGCGGCCAGGGTGTATGTGTTCGCTTCGGAGACAGGAAGTATTCATTTCAGCGTGTCCAATAAAGGAGGTCGAACAATGAGAACACGATTGGCTTGCGCCGCTTTCTTAGGGGTGATCGGAGTGATCATAGGTAGCTCCATCGGATTGTCTGGATCTTTTGGCGGTGTGAATGGCTGGAAGGTATTTGGTGGGATCGGCGTGGTTTTGGGGCTCTTCGCGGGGCCTGATGTTTCGCGCGCTTTGGATCGCCTGAAGAGGTCCAGTTAAGGAGGTCGGGTGTGTCTGAAGTTCTTGTAATCATGACCTGCAAAGACGTTGCAGATGTATTGCGGGGTGGAGGTAGCGGCTGGTGGCGGGTAAATAAGAGCAGGGCGTCTCGAGCCGATGCGGTACTTCTACTTCACAACGCTCATGATCGACGCAAGGCTGGGAATGTCGAGGATCACAGGCGGCCGTTTCTAGTTGGTCGCATCAAAGACGTAATTGACGACAATGATGGCCGCGTGTCCGTTCAATTCTCTGAAATCGCCGATGCCAGCGGGCAGGCCATACATTGGGCTGGACGGAACCCATTCACATACTGTGCAGCGGAAATTCTGGACGGTTTGAAAATTGATGAGTGGAAGGCTGTCCCTGATGTGTCCGAGCGCGACGCGCAGGATTACCGGAAGACCTGGGATACCACCAACCTGGCAGTTTTAGGCAACTAATTGTCCGTTAAAGGAGAGCATCTCTGTGGAGCCATTTGAGATACTATTGTTTTTGGGGTTTTGTGTTATTGTCGTTGTGCTGTTCCAGGTCAAAGAGGAACGTCTTCAAGATCCAGAACGGCTCGACACTGTCTTTATTCACCAGATGAAAGAGGTGTGCAGATTGCCCCAAGGACCGGTTGTCGCAACATTGGTGCGGCAGTCGGGGCATCTGTACAGAGAGCTAGGTGAGTTTGAGACGGTTGCCGCTGCGATGGTCGAGATTGAAAAGTCCTTTCGGCGCGCCAATATTGAAAGTGTTTACGTCCAAGACAACTCAGAAACCCGGTTTCGAGTGATCCGTCTGCACCATTCCTACGGGGGTAAAGCAAACGGCAAAAAGCTGGGCGGTGCGTTGATCCAGGCTGTGTAGTAGTCCAACAAAGAAGGGCTTTGGATCCTTCCAAAGAGCGGACATTCCATGACAACCCTTCCCTTCGCAATTGGCCTGGCTTTGTAGTCGAAACCCAAAGTCCGCAAAGGGCTCTAAGCAGCCAAATGTACCTGCAAACCCCACGCCAAGCTGCGACGCCAGCTAAAAACTCAAAGCAGACCTCCGCAGCCCGCGGCGGGGGCGTTTGTGGCCTGCGCTGGGCGGTGGGGTTAGGCGTCGTTTGCGAGGGCCTTGACCAGGTCGGATTTGGACATGGAGGAGCGGCCCTCGATGTCCTGGTCCTGGGCCATGGCGTAGAGGTCGTCTTTGGTTTTCTGCTCCAGCGCGGCGGTGGAGCCTTTGGCGCGGCCGTTTTCGTCGGTGGCGGCGTCGATGGCGTCGAGGAGGTCCTGTTTCGTCATGGAGGCGCGGCCGGTGATGTCGAGATCGCGGGCGCGCTCCATCAGCATGTCCTTGGTTGGGCCGTCTTCCTTGATCCTGGCGACCTTGTCGCGCACGTCGTCCGGCTGATCGACGAATTGGCTGTCGCCCTGCTTTTTGTCCCTGGTTGAGCGGGCATATTCGTCTTGGGTCAGCAGCATGCGGACCTTTCGGGGGAGGTAGCGTTCGCCGGATTGCGCGGAGGGGGCGCCGGATTTGGTGCCCCAGTCTTCCTCTGTCCATTGGTGGAGGTCGGTGTCCTCCTGGTCGGGGCTGTCGTCGGTGTAGCCGCCGCCGCGTCTCTTGTATTCCTGCACCGCGAGCTGTGCCTTGCGGGCAGACCATTGGCCCGGCTCGCCGCCCTTGTCGCTGGCGGTGATTTCCTCTTTCACGTCTTCCCACAGGTCGGGGTTGGTTTTTTCGGCTGACGACATTTCAGCTGCCCTCTGCCTGTGCGTCATGCTTTAGCGGGTCGTGGCCCCAGTTCATCAGGGAATAGCGCCAGGGGGAGTGTTCGGTGTCTTTCTGCGGGCCACCTTGCGCGCGATGGCGTTTGATGTAGCCCACGACGGTGGCCATGTGGTCCCACTGGCTGTCGCTCAGCTCTGCCTTGTTGGTGCGTTTGATCGAGACGATGCGGCGGCCGGATTTGTGGCCGGTGCTTTCGCCGTTGTCTGTGTCGCCGACGGATTTGGAGCGCTCGGTTTCGAGCCAGTCTTCCAGCTCGGCCGGGGCCATGTTGACGAGCGCGCGCCATTCCTCCCAGATCTGGTCCTTGGATTTTGCCGATGACATCACCGTTCTCCTGTTTGGGTCTGCAGGCCCAACGCCTGCCCGGCGGAGGAGTTCCGCGTTTTGCGTCTGTTTGCGCAAAGAGGGCCCTCGGGTCAGGGCCCTAGATCGGCAGGTCGAGCGTGGCCTTTTCGGTAGAGACGACAATCGATGTGCGGAATTTGCGCACGTTTTTGTCGGCAAAGAAAAAACGATGGGTGAAGGTTTCGTAGTCTGCCATGTCCTTGGCCACGACAATCATCACGAAATCCGCGTCTCCGGCGATGCAGTAGAAATTGGTGACCTGTCGATCTTCGCGGGCCTTGCGCTTGAAGGCGTTGATCTGGTCAAGGCGGTCGCGTTCCAGTTCGACGGAGACGATGGCGGTGACGCCGAAGCCCAGTTTCGCCTGATCGAGGACTGCGACCTCCTTGCGGATAAAGCCACCGTCACGCAGCGCCTTGAGGCGGCGCTGCACCGAGGCAGTGGAGGCGCCTATGTGCTCGGCCATGTGCTGGATCGTGGTGCGGGCGTTGTCTTGCAGCAGGGCAAGAAGTTTGTGGTCGAGGTGATCCATGATCGTATGGTGTCCTGATATGTGCCGTTCGTGATGCTATCGGATCATGATGGACTGAAATACGCTGTTCTGTCGATCACTCGTGCTGCGTAATCTGCGGGGCATGAGACATGGTGTATTTGCAATTCTTCCCCTGGCCTCTGGTGCGGCGGTCTATGGTTTTGCCTTTGGGCTGCTGGCTGCGCAGGTCGGATTTCCCTGGTGGGGCATTTCCCTGATGAGCGGGCTTGTCCATGCCGGGTCTTCGCAGATCGTGGCGGTAGAGCAGTTTGCGGGCAGCTCTGCGGTGGTTGGGGCGGCCTTTGCGGGGGCGGCGCTGAACCTGCGGTATATCGGGATCGTGGCCTCGCTGTCTGACATTCTGAGCGGGCTGTCGCTTCGGATGAAGCTGGTGGCCATCCATATCACCGGCGACGAGAACTGGGCGCTGACCATGGCAGAGCGGGCCAAGACCCCACGTGTTGGGGCAGAGTTCCTGCTGGGCTCGGGGATCGTCATGATTTCGGTCTGGACGGTGTCGACGACATTGGGGGCCGTTGCCGGGGCAAGCCTGCCGGATCTGGACCGGTTTGGTCTTGGGTTTGCCTTTACCGCGGCCTTTATCGCGATGGCGCGGGGGATGTGGCGCGGGGCGCAGAACCTGCTGCCCTGGGCCGTGAGCCTTGCGGGCACCCTTGCCGCTGTCCAGCTTGGGGCGCCAAAGGCCTATGCCATTGTTGCGGGCGCCTGTCTTGGTCTGGTGGTGTCCGGGTTTGTCCGGCGAAAAGAGAGGGTGGTTGCATGACGTTGTCCCATTGGATGCTGATCCTGCTCTTGGCGATTGCGGCATTTTCGATCCGGGTTCTGGGCCTGTTTGCGGGTGATGCCATCCGGGCATCCCGCTTTGCGTGGGTGCTGGATGATGTGCCTGGGCTGTTGGTGGTGGCGCTGGTTGCGTCCTCGCTGGCGGGGCAATCGGCGGTGACATGGGCGGCGGCTGCGGTGGCGCTGGGCGTGGCTTATGTGACCAATCATGTGATCCTGACCATGTGCGTTGGGGGGCTGGCCTATGCTGGCCTGGCCTCTGCGGGGCCGATCTGGGCTGCGCTGCACTGATGCCGCGATGCGAGAGGCCGGGCGCTGTGGTGGTTATTTTGGGGAATCAACAGAGGCTGGGCCGCAAATCCGGATCTGGTGGTTCAATTCGCCCGCTTTGGGCGGCGCTTGTGCGTCGATATCTTGTGGAAAAGCGGGGCTGAGGCCGGGTGCGGCGAAAAACCGGTTCCACTGCCGCCACTGCCTCGTTATACGGAGCGTCGGTTTCAACCAGCATGCAAAGGACCTGAGATGGCCAATGTTGTGGTAGTCGGCGCCCAGTGGGGTGACGAAGGTAAAGGCAAGATCGTGGATTGGCTCAGCGAGCGCGCTGATGTGATCGCACGTTTCCAGGGCGGCCATAACGCCGGTCATACGCTGGTGATTGACAGCAAGGTCTACAAACTGCACGCGCTGCCGTCTGGCGTTGTGCGGGGTGGCAAGCTTTCGGTCATCGGCAATGGTGTGGTGCTGGACCCCTGGCATCTGATCAAGGAGATCGAGACCGTGCGCGCCCAGGGCGTGGACATCTCTCCTGAGACGCTGATGATTGCGGAAAACACCCCGCTGATCCTGCCGCTGCACGGCGAGCTGGACCGGGCGCGTGAGGAAGCGGCCTCCAAGGGCACCAAGATCGGCACCACCGGTCGCGGCATTGGCCCGGCCTATGAGGACAAGGTGGGCCGTCGTGCGATCCGCGTGGCCGACCTGGCGGATGAGGCGACCCTGGTGGCGCGTGTTGACCGCGCCCTGCAGCACCATGATCCGCTGCGCAAGGGTCTGGGCATCGAAGCGGTTGATCGCGACGGTCTGATTGCCCAGCTGAAAGAGATCGCCAAAGAGATCCTGCCCTTTGCCGCGCCGGTCTGGAAAGTGCTGAACGAAAAGCGCAAAGCGGGCAAGCGGATCCTGTTTGAAGGGGCGCAGGGCGCGCTTTTGGATATTGATTTCGGGACCTACCCGTTTGTGACCTCCTCCAACGTGATTGCTGGTCAGGCGGCAACGGGCGTGGGCATTGGTCCGGGCTCCATCGATTATGTGCTGGGCATCGTGAAGGCCTATACCACCCGCGTGGGCGAAGGCCCGTTCCCGACAGAGCTGTTGAAGGACGACGGCACGCCGGATGCGGATGGCGAGCGTCTGGGCACCCGTGGTCATGAATTCGGCACCACCACCGGCCGTCAGCGTCGCTGTGGCTGGTTTGATGCCTGCCTTGTGCGTCAGACCTGTGCGACCTCTGGCATCACCGGTATTTCGCTGACCAAGCTGGATGTTCTGGATGGGTTTGAAACCCTGAAGATCTGCGTGGGTTATGAGCTGGACGGCGAGCGTCTGGATTACCTGCCGACCGCTGCCGACCAGCAGGCCCGCTGCACCCCCATCTATGAAGAGATGCCGGGTTGGAGCGAGTCGACGGAAGGCGCGCGCAGCTGGAACGATCTGCCTGCCAATGCGATCAAATACGTGAAGCGCGTGGAAGAGCTGATCGAATGCCCGGTTGCGCTTTTGTCCACCAGCCCGGAGCGGGACGACACCATCCTGGTGACGGACCCGTTTGCTGACTGATGTCGGATAAACCCGCATTGAGCTACAAGGCCCGGCGGCGCTGGGCGCTGGTGATCCTGCTGATCGGCATGCCGCTTTATATCGTGCTGGCGGTCAACGTGATCAGCTGGCTTGACCGGCCGTCGCTGCTGGTTGAGCTGGTGGTCTATGTGCTGCTGGGGGTTCTGTGGATCCTGCCGTTCAAATTCGTCTTTCGCGGTGTCGGCAAGGCGGATCCGGATGATCCCGACCAGGATCAGGGCTGAGGCGCGGGACCGCGCGCGGGGAGAGGGGCGCTGCCCCTCTTGACCTTGCGGTCAATTCACCCCGGAGTATTTCGGGAAAGATGACGGGCGATTGGCCCGGACGTGAAAAAGGCGGCCTTTGGGGCCGCCTTTTTGCTGTGGTGCTATGGGTCTCAGGGGCAGAGGTCAGCCTGCGGCGCGGTTGCCGGGCTGGAAGCCGATCTGGCCTGACGCGGTGAAGCGGCCGTTGTCGGCGCGTTCGATCTTGCCCTCGCGCAGGAGCTGGCCAAAGCTGCGCAGCCCGTCTTCGCGGTTGAACTCGGTCCCGTCGACGCCGCGGACCTTGTTCATCAGCTGCGGGCGGGAGAAGTGATCGCGCCCTTCGACGAAGCTCATGTAGGCGGCGGCTGCCTCAAGCAGTTCGCCCAGTTCGACGGCGCCTGCCTCTTGTGCGTAGGCGGCAAATCCACCTTCGCTGCCGCTGTTGCGGGGCTCTTCGGCGAGAACGGCAGCAGAGACCCGGCGCGGGCGCACGGGGGCGGCTGCCGGAGTTTCAGCTTCGTCAATGCGCTGTTCCTGCACCAGTTTCAGCGGTGCCGGGCGGCTGATCTGAGCGGCAGGGCGGCGGTCGCTGCCGCTGTCGGTGCGGCTGCCGGGGCGACGGGGACGCACAACGCTGGCCAGATCGTCGCGATAGACCTGCGCGTCATCTTCCTTGTCCAGACTGCCACCGGCAGAGCGTTCGGCGGAGGCTGCCGCCATCACCGCGCGCAGCTGGCTGTAGGTTTCGCGCTGATCGCTGGTTTCGGGGTCTTCCAGCTTGGCATCGGTTGCAGCCATCAGTCGGGCGATGTCGCTGTCGGCGGTGCTGGTCGGGCCGCGCTTGGCGGGTTCATCCAGTGCGGCGGGCTGGCGGCCGGGGATGATGCTCTTGGCGATATTGCCAAGATCGAGCGGCGCGGGGCGTTTGGCGACGGGGGTGTCGTCGTGGGTCTGCTCCGCGTTCTCGTGCATGCCATCGTCGTCATCCAGAGCCGCGAGATCGACGCTGTCGTCGTCAAGATCGTCGAGATCCTCTGCCGCTTCCTCGTCGTGCTGCGCCACATCTGTCAGATCGATGTCCTCGCCCAGCAGCTCGGCCTCGACGGCGGCGAGTTCGGCCATCAGGTCGGCTTCGTCGTCATCGGAGAGGCTGCTGTCTGCGTCAGGCTGCAGCATGGCGCGTTTGCGCGGGGCGGGGGTGTCTTGTTCCGAAACCTCGGGGGGCTGGCTGTCGTCGTCCAGCTCTTCGAGGGCGCCTGCTGCCATCGCGGCCTCCAGATCGGCGCGTTTGATGCGCGCGATCCGGGCGGTGCGGCGGGGGCGCTCTGGGGTGGTCTCGGTGGTGTCCTCGGCGACGGCGTCCTCTGTGTCGTCCTGTGCCTCGTCCTGCGCAAAGAGGCTGTCGTCTTCGTCGCTGTCTTCGTCCAGAACGGCGATGGGATCGTCGGCAGAGAGGTCTTCGTCTTCTGCGTCGTCGAAATTGTCACTGGCCGTGTCGTCACTGGCCGTGTCGTCGCTGTCCGTGTCTTCGCTGGCGATCAAGCTTGGGCTGTCGGCGAAGAAGGCATCGGCCTCGGCGGGGGCGTTGATTGCAGCGGCGGTGGAGGTGCTGGCCAGATCAATCCGGTCGAGTGCGGCGGCAATGGCGTCATCGGTGGCATCATCAATGCTGTCGTCGCCGTCGAGCTCTTGGGTGGTTTCCGGCTCTGCGTCGATTGCGTGATCGGCGGAGAGAGCGTTCTGGATGTCCTGCAGCGCCTCTTCGCGCACCTGATCGGCGTGCTGGTCTTCGGTGAAGTCATCGCTTGGCGTCTGGGCCACAACCGCACGGATGCGGCGCAGTTTGGCGGCGATGCTTTCGGGAGAGGCGGCGGGTTTCGGGGCCGGTTCGGCGACGTCTTCGGCGACGTCTTCGGCGACGGGCGTGTTGGCGTCCGCTGTCAGATCCTGTGCCTGATCCTGGGCCTGATCCTCTGCGATCTCCTCCGGGATGTCCTGTGTCGCAGGCTCGGCCTCTTGTGCCGGGGCTGCGTGCTGGGCGGGCGGTTCGGCCTGAACTGGGGCTTCGGCTTGGACTGGGGCGACGTCTTCGATCGGGGCGGGGGCGGCGGCTGCAGGCGCCGGCGCGGCCGCCGGTTCCGGCTGAGCAGGAGCCGGTTGCGGGGCCGCGGGCGCGGGCAGGCCAGTGGCCGCTCGCAGGTGAATGCCTTCGGTGCTGGTGCGCGCTTCGACCTGGCGGGCGATTTCCTTTTGCGCGATCCGTGCAAGCATATCCGCGTCGGGTTGCGGCGGCTCTGCGCCGAAATAGCGGTCGTCTGCGGCCAGATCGCGGAAATACTCTGCGATGGCCTGCATCGTGCCAAAGGAATCTTCGAACCCTTCCAACGTGCAGGAAAAGGTCCCGTAGGAAACCGTCAAAACCTTGTTATTCTGTACCATCGGATAGGTGTCCTCGCCAAAGTCAGTGCCATTCATATTCATGGCGCAGGGGGTCAAATTCCGCCCGAATCCGTGCAATTGATCGTATCATTTTGTGTTCAGATTGTGGTCTGTTTCCTTTTCTGCGAGTAATTCCGCCATGACAGAGGTTATTGTTGATCGTCGCCAGCCGGTGACATTGGTCGGGGCTGGGGTGCTTGGCGCGCAGGATCTGGCGCTTTCGCTGGGGTTGGCGCCGACATTGGTGGCGGCTGATGGGGGTGCGTTGCATGCGCTGGAGGCAGGGCATCTGCCGGAGGCGGTGATTGGCGATCTCGACTCGCTGCCACAGGAGCTGCGCGCAGATATCCCGGCGGCGCGGCTGCATCATGTCAGCGAGCAGACCACGACCGATTTTGACAAGGCGCTGCGCATGATCCGCGCGCCCCTGGTCATTGCTGTCGGCTTCATGGGCGGGCGCATCGACCATCAGCTGGCAGGGTTCAACACGCTGCTTCAGCCCCATCCCAGCCCTTGCGTACTGTTGGGTGCACAGGAGGTGGTGTTTCACCTGCGCGCGCCTTTCTCGCTGCCGATGGAGGCGGGAGAGGTCGTCTCTTTGTTTCCGATGCAGCCGGTCCGCGGGCGGTCTGAGGGGCTGGAATGGCCAATCAACGGGCTGGAACTGGACCCGATGGCACGTATCGGCACGTCAAACCGCGCGACAGGTCCGCTCAGGCTGGAGGCGGACGGTCCGGGGTTGTTGGTGATCTTGCCACGGGCGCGGCTGGCGGATGTGGTGGCCGCGCTGGTCTAGTTGCTGGCGCGGTTGTGCGGGCCGGGTGGGGCTGACGGTCAGACCGCGGGTTGTTCCGGCGCGATGGGCGGATCCTTGAGCAGCAGCGCCTCGCGATCCGCGGCGGCTTGTCTCAGCTGGATCTGGCGTTCGCGCAGGATCACAAACAATCCGGCGGCGATGGTGACCAGGATCCCGAGAGCGGCGAGGCCGTTTGGCAGTTCGTCAAAGATCCACAGGCCGATCAGGGCCGCAACGGGGATTTCCAGATACTGCATGGAGGCAAGGGTGGCGGCGGGGGCGTAACGCAGGCTCCATGTCATCAGGAGATGAGCCGCCGTGCCAAGAAGGCCAATGGCCGCCAGAAGGGCCCATTGATCTGCGGTGGGGGAAACGATGGCAAGGATCGGCAGATCCGTCGCCGCGCCCACGGCAAAGACTGGTGCGAGCAGACCGCAGGCCATCGTGCCCGAGACCGCCTGCAGGCTGATCGGGTCGGTGTCCTTGGCGATCTGGCGGGTGACCAGCATGAAGAAGGCAAAGATCACCGCCACCATCAGTGGCCAGAGCGCGTGCCAGCCGACGGCCACAAAGCTGGGCTGGATCACCAGAAGCGTGCCACCAAAACCGACGATGCAGGCCAGCAGGCGCACCATGCCGACCTCTTCGCCCAGAATGAATTTGCCGAGAAACAGCATGATGAAGGGCATCACGAAGGCAATCGCAACGGCATCTGCGAGGGGCAGATATTTGAGACCGGTGAACATCGCGCCGATGCCCGCAATATGCAGGAGCGTCCGCACGAAGGTCAGCCGCAACACC
>Ga0208015_1000589_pt1 | contig 17573 bp, 17 predicted proteins | sample 26BtaG_FD_184101 | JGI IMG/M metagenome (GOLD analysis project Ga0208015, IMG submission 184101) | Marine viral communities from Cariaco Basin, Caribbean Sea - 26B_WHOI_OMZ_CsCl (SPAdes) (version 2) | ecosystem: Environmental > Aquatic > Marine > Oceanic | place: Caribbean Sea: Cariaco Basin...
GCCAGTCCGCCACTTTCCACGCCGCAGACGATTGAAGCTGCCAAAGAAGCCATGCAAATTGCCTATTTCCATTGGGGTTTTCATATTTGGGCGATTTATGGCGTAGTAGGTTTGTCGCTGGCGTATTTCTCTTTTCGTCATGGCTTGCCATTGTCGGTACGCTCAACGCTATATCCATTAATCGGTGACAAAATCTATGGCCCTATCGGACATACTGTTGATGTGTTTGCGATCGTGGGTACGATGTTCGGTATCGCCACCAGCTTGGGTCTGTCGGTGGCGCAAATTAACGCGGGTCTAAATTATTTGCTACCAGAGATGGTGCCAGTTAATACGACGGTGCAGGTTATTATCATTGCTTTAGTAACAGCAGCTGCCTTGGTTTCCGTGTTGGCAGGTATGGACAAAGGCGTCAAGCGCTTGTCTATCTTAAACATGGTATTAGCAACGGCACTCATGTTATTTGTCTTTATCGTTGGTCCGTCGATTTTTATTCTCAATGCTTTCATGGAAAATACGGGCAGCTATCTGGGCAATATCGTTGAGCGTACTTTTAGCTTACAAGCGTACCAATCGAGTGATTGGATCGGTAGTTGGACACTATTTATTTTTGCATGGACAATTGCTTGGGCGCCTTTTGTGGGTCTGTTCATTGCCAAGATCAGTCGCGGCCGCACCATTCGTGAGTTTGTATTGGGCGTCATGTTAGTGCCAACGCTATTTACCTTCTTTTGGTTTTCAGTGTTTGGCGATACGGCACTGCATATGATTATGGTCGATGGTTACGACGCGCTGATTAGCGAAGTGCAAAACAACCAAGCGATTGCGTTATTTAAATTGCTAGAGAATTTACCATTCACGCAGATTGTCTCGTCATTGACAGTACTGTTAATTATTACTTTTTTTGTGACGTCATCGGATTCAGGGTCATTAGTGATTGACTCGCTCGCCGCAGGTGGACGTAGTGATACGCCTTGGTGGCAGCGCTCGTTTTGGGTGGTAACCGAGGGGGCGGTCGCGGCGGTTCTACTTATCGCAGGCGGTCTAAGTGCACTACAAACAGCAGCTATCGTTAGTGCTTTACCGTTTGCAATCATTATATTGATTTCGACATTTGGTATGTGGCGCGCACTACGTATTGAAGGACATCGCAATCAAAGCCTAGCCAATGACAATCATTTGCCGCCGCATCTACTTAAGCTCGACGCATGGCGTGATCGTATTGACTATATCACCAATCAACCAACGCGCGAAAAAGTGCTGGGTTATATCAAAGGTACGGTTTTATCATCGATGCATGAGGTGGCAGAGAAATTTGCCGAAACAGGCTGGTTGCCTGATGTAAATTATGATGAGGTCAATAACCGTGCTGTATTGGAATTAAGACGCGGTGACAATGTAGAGTTCTGGTATGAAGTTCGTTTGTCAGAGCATGAAATTCCTGACTATTATACGGAAGATATGGCCAATGAATTACCACAAGAGCACCATCATCGTGCTGAGGTGTATTTGCGCCGTGGTGGTCAAACCTATGATTTATATGGCTATCAATCAGAGTCGGTGATTAACGATATTATTGATCAGTTCGAAAAATACCTACACTTCTTAAATGTGTCGCCAGATAGTTTGCCGTGGCGTATGCAGGAGCATGATGAGGACATCACACTAGAACAGGGCAGTGTGTTTGATAAGTAAGGGTACACTGTTGAAAAAGTCGTGTTTCTTAATGCAAGTTATTCATGTTAATAGCTTGCAATATGCGTACGATTCCTTAGAATAACGGCTTGTTTTTATTATCTTATTTTAATTAATGGCAAGCCGTTTGTTATGTCTACTGATTCTCCTGCTTTACCGTCGTCTTTGCCAGTATCTGACCATCCATTATTGCAACCATTGAATATCGGTGGCCTGACGATTGAAAACCGCCTCATGGTTGCTCCTATGGCTGGCGTGACGGACAATCCTTTTCGGCGTTTATGTAAATCCTTTGGTGCCGGTCATGCGGTGAGTGAAATGATTATCGCTGACACGGCGCTTTACGCGCGCAAAAAGTCCTTGTATCGTGCCAATTTTGACAATGAAATTGCGCCTATATCAGCGCAAATTGCAGGGGCTGAGCCTGATAAATTAGCAGAAGCGGCACGTTATCAGATCGATAATGGCGCGCAAATTATTGATATCAATATGGGCTGCCCTGCCAAAAAAGTTTGCCGTAGGCTGGCAGGTTCTGCACTGTTGCAAGACGAAGATTTGGTTGCCCGTTTACTAGATGCGGCGGTAAATAGCGTAAATGCCCCCGTGACCTTAAAAACGCGATTGGGCTATGAGAATGGTCGTGAGAATATCTTGCGTGTGGCGAAGCGCGCTGAGCAAGCAGGTATTGCAGCGATTGCCATTCACGGACGCACGCGCGAGGATATGTACACTGGCGAGGCGCGTTATGAGCTGATACGCGAAGTTAAAGAAAGTATCAACATTCCCGTCATTGCCAATGGCGATATCGATAGCGCGCAAAAAGCCCAGCGTGTCTATGAGTTGACAGGCTGTGACGCGGTGATGATTGGGCGTGCTGCCCAAGGACAACCGTGGATATTCCGCGATATCGAGCATTTCTTACGCACTGGTGAGAGTCTTGATGCACCGAGCGTCAGTGAGATAAAAGAGATCGTATTGGCGCATTTGCAAGAGCTATATGACTTTTATGGTGAGTACTCTGGCTGCCGTATCGCTCGCAAGCACATTGCTTGGTATACCACAGGCATTCCTAATTCTAATGCTTTTCGCCAAGCAATGTATGGTGAAGAAAGTACCGCTGGACAGTTTCGCGTGGTCGAAGATTTTTTGCAGGCGCACGGATAGTAAGTGAGCAGAGGGTTCATGCTAAGCGTTTGTTAAATAATAAAAAAGCTTTAAGGCTCGTCCACTTTAGCGGTACTTGGTTCTTTTTTGAGTGCGGTATTTTCTTTTTGCCAAGGGAATTTGCCTTCTAATTCTACTTGTAGTGACAAGCTCAAAAAAGTCCGAATGAGTACGATAAAACCTAGTACTAGGACGCTGCGTAACGTCGGTTCTGTGACGACAGTCGCCATAATATCAGCGGCGATGAGGACTTCTAATCCTAACAAAATAGATTTACCGACGGTTTGTCTGACTTCGATATAGGTCTCATGGTTAAACCCACTGGTTAGGCGAATCCCTCGATAAAAAGCAAAAAACAGTCCAAAAAACATAATAAGTACGCCAATGACCTCGACTATCTTAGCAATTAAATCAATGTAATGAGCTAGAGTTGCAATCAAAATAGATACTCCTTATCGATGCTCGGTGAAAAGCGTAAGTCTGAAAAATACTGCGATTATACGTTTATCGATCCTTATGATCGGCAAATTATCTGGCTGAGACGGCGGTTTTGTTCACTTTAAGCCATAATTTTTTGCTATGCTGTAATCGAACATTCATAGGCATAGAAACAACAAAAAGGATTTTTTATGGCCAATCCCTCAAAAAAAGCAATCAACAAAGCGGTCAAAGATAAGCATATCATTATCACAGGGGCATCAAGCGGTATTGGTGAGCGTACAGCATATTTACTTAGTGAATGCGGTGCGCATGTTATCTTATTAGCACGTACCGAAGACAAACTAAAAGCCGTTAAAGAAAGTATCGAGGAGCTTGGTGGCAATGCCAGTTATTACCCTTGTGATTTGACCAATATGGATGATATCGAAAAAGTTAGCACGCAAATTTTGGCAGATTTCGGACATGTTGATGTCTTGGTCAATAACGCTGGTCGTTCAATTCGGCGTTCGGTTCACGAGTCTATTGATCGTTTCCATGATTTTGAGCGTACTATGGATATCAATTACTTTGGCGCGGTTAAAATAGTTCTTGGGTTTTTGCCGAGGATGATTGAACGTCAGACTGGTCAAATTGTGAATATCTCATCGATTGGCGTATTGGCAAACAGTCCGCGTTTTGCCGCTTATGTTGCCTCAAAATCGGCATTGGACGCTTTTAGCCGCTGCTTAGCTGCTGAAGTGAAGGGCGATAATGTGACGATTACCAATATTTTTATGCCATTGGTGCGTACGCCTATGATTGAGCCTACTAAGTTATACCGTTACATGCCTGCATTAATGCCTGATGAAGCCGCGATGATGGTTGCCAAAGCGATTGTCCATAAACCAAACAGTATTGCCAGCAACATGGGTAAATTTGCGTCAGCTACTTATTCACTGGCACCAGCAATCAACGTTGGTATTCAGTCGATGGGTTATCGTATTTTTCCAAGCACCCGCGCTGGACTGACTACCGATAAGAAGCCAAACCTTGCTCAGCGTGCTTTTGCCAGAATACTGCCTGGTGAGCATCATTAGAATAGGCTGTATATGAGCCTTGATTTAGAATAAAAAAGGACGCTGCGGTGTCCTTTTTTAATGCCTTAAAAATTATTATTGTTGATATAAAATAGGAGAGAGGGCAGTAGCAGCCTTTTGTTCTTAACGCTTTATTATGATCAAAACCTATTTATAAATGTCTATCATCATCACTTTTATGGGAACTAAAGTGTCTTCAACTCAAATTTAGATATGACACGGACATTAGATCATAAGTCGTTTTGGGTCATAAATGAGTCAATCATGGCAGCTCAAATCGTGATTGCCATGATGTTAGATCCTGTATGAGTCAGGATAATGTTTAAGGCATATGTCAGTCGGCTTATAATTAAAGCTCCGCTCCTAATGCTTATGTCCTGTAGAGTACTTTGACCACATGCCAGCCAAATTTGGTTTTTACCAAATGTGGGGTGAAGAGTTTGCCGCTGAAGCAGATTTTGTCAAATGGCGGTACCATGTCGCCTTGTTGAAACTCACCTAAGCTGCCGCCTTTTTTACCTGATGGGCAGGTTGAATGTCGTTTCGCCAGCACATCGAACTTAGCGCCTTTTTGAAGCTTGGCAATAATGTCTTCAGCCTGCTCTTTGTGTTTTACTAAAATGTGTAATGCGCTAGCTGTACGAGCCATAATGTAAACCTTTCATAAAATATCAATTATCGGGGCATTATATCACGGCTTATCTTGGTTGCTAACTTCACTTGTATGCGCTACTTCTTCAAAAGCCATTATCTACACAGGGACTACTATTTGGATGAGAATCAGTGTCTTTTGAGTGTCGCTGTCATTACATCGGTGCAATGCATTTGGGTAGCTTACGAGCCCAATCAAGCCTAATGGTTAGGCATTAAGCGCTTTGCTAACTTTTTAATATCGTTATTCCCAACAGGATCTAGTGATTTGGCATACCATAATGATCTGCGATTAGCTCAACAGTGCGCGATTGGGCGCGGCGCGAATAGCCCTGAACCACCATCATTACCTCATCGACACCTGTCTGCTCCTGAAGATCCTCTAAACCTTTTGCGACCTCGGCAGCAGTGCCATGCAGGGTTTGATCGGTATACTGTTCAATAATCTGGCGCTCTTGCATATTGCCTTGAAAAGCGGCTACTTCATCAGGAGGCAGTAAAGCAAAAGGCTTGCGCTGAAACATTCTCAACATTGCCATGGCAGACGATGTTGACTGGCGACGTGCCTCTACAGGATCTTCGTCCGCAATCGCGCCAATGCTGACTAAGCAGTATGGCTTGGCTAGAATTTTTGAAGGACGGAAATTCTCTCGGTAAATGCGCATGGCACTTAAGACATCAGCATTGCCAAACTGTAGAGCAAATGCATAAGGTCTACCCAGCTTTGCTGCCAGATGCGCGGAGTAAGTCGATGACCCTAAGATCCAAACATCAGCAGCGGTCTTCGATGGGGGTACTCGGTTTTGCTCGGCTTGCCATGGGCCTGGCACCGCATGAACCGCATGATAAGGATGGTCTTTTGGAAAACTGTTTTCTAAAAAGCCCAACAACTCTGCGACTTGCTGAGGAAATTCATCGTTTGCTGCCTTATGCCGACGCAAAGCGGAAGCCGTTGCACCATCCGTACCCAGTGCCCGTCCCAAACCAAGATCAATTCGTCCTGGCGCCATCGCATCGAGCATGCCAAATTGTTCAGCAATGACCAAAGGCACATGATTCGGTAGCATGATGCCGCCTGCACCAAGCCTAATTCGCTCAGTTTCCCCAGTAAGCCGAGCCACCATCATCTGCGGTGAAGGCACCGAAGCACCAGGCATGGCATGATGTTCAGACATCCAAAACCGCTGAAAGCCTCTTTTGTCAGCCAATTTCGCAAGCGCAATCATCTCTTGAAAGGTGTCCTCTGCCGTGTGACTAACGCCGGTGAAGGCATTGTCGAGCACCGAAAGAACGAAAGGGGCGCTACCTGAATGATTTGGCATATTCATAAACGATCTCATTTTTACCGTATTAACGATGCATAGCAACACACTTTGGGTATTGCCACACAGGGAAGATTTAAAGACCCAACCATCAAGCACTAGAATTTATAGGTTTGACCATCATTAGGGACAAGCGCACGCTGCTTGTCTAAGTGCTTTTCTTCGATAAAGCGGCGCAGCTCTGCCTTGGTGAGGGTGGCATGATTGACCGTATCCATGTGCACGCTCACGATCTGAGCATTAGGAGAGAATTTATACGCACGGTATACATCCTCTTTACCCATAATGATAGAGTCATCAACAAAGGTAGTTAACTTCGCATAGCCTGTATTAAGGATGACCGCATCAGGCTTATAGCGAGTGAATGCATCTTCCACTTCCTTATTCCAAACGGTATCCCCTGCGACATAAACGGTCTTGTAGTTTGGTTTCTGGAATACAATCCCCATCGTTTTGCCCAGTAGTTCAGCTAATGGTGCCACTTTGTACATCTCATCAGTACCATGCTGTCCGATGGTTTTATGAATTGTAACGCCTTTAAACACAAAGCCTTGCTCTGTTAATGCTATAACATTGGTAAAACCATCTTTACGTACGATTGCCGTATCCGCTTCATCTTGGGTAAAAATTGGCATGTCACGCGGCACGAGGTTGCGTGCGGCATCATCCCAATGGTCAGCATGAAGATGCGTCAAGATAATGGCATCAGCCCTAAGCACTTCGGCAACAGTCATCGGCAAATCCACCATTGGATAGCGTATTTGGCTATTTACTGTGCCATCAAACCCTGGATAAGCGTTTTTAGCTGCTAGCATCGGATCCACTAAAAACGTGGTGCCAGCATAATCAAGCTTGATCGTGGCATTACGGATTTGCTGAAATTGAACGGTATTGGTAGCTGTCTGTTTTACCGCGTTAGAATTTGCTGCTGGACTGGCAAAGGTGGTACATGCCGTTAACAACATGACGCCACTTAACAGTGTGGTGCCGGTCAGTGATTTTGCGATATTCATAATAGTTACCTTATTGAGGAAATTCTTCTTAATGGGACTAGGGTTTAAGAGTCTATTTCATGACTAAATCATGGTTTGGCTAACAACTCTGGATTAACGGGCAATCCAAGTTTGGGTATCAATCACTTCGCCATATAGAAACTCAATCGCTGCCATGATGGTGGCATGAGCCTGAACAGCAGGTACTTTCGTACCATTAAATTCAAGATCAAGCGTGGCACAGGCATCATGAACCGTAGTGGTTGTATAACCAAAGTCCACTGCAGCACGAACTGTGGCATCCACACACATGTGGCTCATGGCGCCAATCACAGTCACTTCTTTGATACCTTCTTTATCTAATAGCTCTTTCAGATTGGTCTCACGGAACGAATTGGGGTAATGCTTAGTGATGACGGCTTCATTCTCTATTGGTTTTACCTTTTCATTGATTGCTACACCATCGGTACCAGGCGTAAAGATCGGTGCGTCAGCAGGCATTTCATGACGGATATGAATGACGGTATGACCTTTTTCTCTCGCAGACGCAATCACCAAAGCTGCATTATCAGCGGCTTCGTTAATACCTACAAGTGATAAGTTACCTTGTGGGAAATACTCATTTTGAATGTCGACAACGATCAATGCTTGTGTGTTCATGATAATGCCTCTTTGTTTATGGAAGTGACTGTATAGGCGTATATTTTACAAGCACTGTGCTACACTAACGAGTGGCTACATCGACACATAAGAGGTTAATAACGACATATGAATCAAAAACATGCTATTGAAATTGGCTTGATCGTTTATGAGAAAGCACAAACGGCGGCTGTCCTTGGACTGACTGATTTATTCGTGGTGGCCAGTAAACTCGCCGCTAAACGTCAAGATACAACCGATCTGCCTTTACAGGTCAGTCACTGGGAGATTTGCGGCGTTAAGCAGCAGCCTAAGCGCACTTTTTCGAGCAATCCTGATAGCGTAGGAAGATTAACAGCCGTCATCATTCCACCCACGTTAGAAGCACCGATTGCAAAGCAAGCGGCAGAACCTTGGCTAGAATGGCTAAAAGAGCAGCATTCGACAGGGGTGATACTGTCGTCCGTCTGCGCCGGTGCTTTTTTATTGGGCGAAACAGGACTACTCTCCAAGCGAAAGGCAACCACGCATTGGGGTTATGCAGAGGATTTTAAGCAGCGTTTCCCTGATGTGGAGCTCGATGTCGATCGCATTATTATCGAAGACGGTGATATTGTGACCGCTGGTGGCGCGATGGCTTGGACGGATTTGGGATTGAGAATGGTGGATCGCTTTCTTGGTTCTCAGGTGATGAATGAGACCGCTCGTATGTTATTAATTGACCCTTCAAGGCGTGAACAATGTTATTACAGTGCTTTCTCACCCAACCTCACCCATGGAGACACAGCCATATTAAAAGTGCAGCATTGGCTACAAAGAACCAATGCACAAGATATCGATTTATCTACCTTAGCCGATTGCGCACAGTTAGAAGAGCGTACTTTTCTGCGTCGTTTTCATAAGGCGACGGGCATGACATCCACAGAATATTGTCAGCGATTACGCATCGGAGAGGCAAAAGACTTTTTACAGTTCTCGTCATCTCCTGTTGAGCAAATAGCGTGGAAAGTTGGTTATAGTGATGCCAGTGCATTTCGTAAAATATTTAAGCGCATTGTTGGGTTGACACCAAGTGAGTATCGACGTAGATTTAATTCGAATAAGGTGTGATAGGTTTAGGTAATGATTTTTTTAAAGGTAGGCTCATTGACTGCTTCTAGGTAAGAGGTGGATGTAATAAAACGGCCACTGATGTAGCCATAACCGTTTTATTCTTTAACTGTCATTAACGGGAAGACATTCCTTTAAAACGCAGTAAACGCAATGCATTCAGCGTCACCAGTACCGTAGCACCAGTATCCGCTAGCACAGCAATCCAAAGTCCTGTCACGCCGAGCACAGTGGTTATCAGAAATATGCCTTTTAACCCAAGTGCAAATATGACATTTTGATGGATATTTCTCATGGTGGCGCGGGATAAGGCAATAAGGTTAGCAACGTCCATCACGCGGCTTTTTAATAGGGCAATATCAGCCGTTTCGATAGCCACATCCGTGCCACTGCCCATCGCAATGCCAATATCTGCCGCTGCCAAAGCGGGTGCATCATTGATACCATCACCAATCATCGCTATTTTACTATTGCTTTGCATCTCGCTGAGTAGACGTAGCTTGTCTTCAGGTAACAGCTCAGCCTGCCACTCTATATCTAATTGACTAGCAAGTGCTTTTGCCGTACGGCTATTGTCACCTGTGAGCATGACAGAGCGCACGTTCATTTTATTGAGCTGGGCAATGGCTTGCTGTGCATCTTCTCGTAACTCATCACGTAGAGCGACCAATCCGAGCGCCTCCCTCGTGTGCTCATCAAACAAAATAGAAACCGTTTTACCATCATTTTGTAGCATCTCAATTTGAATCTGCTGCTCAGCTGGCAACCTCACTTTCTCAGCGACGTAGACTGGTGAGCCGATGGCCAAAGAGCGTCCAGCAACCGTTGCATGAACGGCTTTACCGGCAGTCGCAAAGGCGTTGGAGGATCTAGGTATGACTACCTTAGCGGCTTTGGCATGATCCACAATAGCGATAGCAAGCGGATGACTAGAGACGGAGTCGACACTCGCAAACAGTGACAGTAGTTTATCGTGACCCTCAGCATCGCCATGTACTGTTTTAAAATCAATGACATCGGTTACCCGTGGTTTTCCTTCAGTCAAAGTACCCGTTTTATCAAAAGCGACGGTGCTGACCTGACCAACCAACTCCATGACATTACCGCCTTTGATAAGCAGTCCATGGCGCGTGCCGACCGCCAAACCTGAGGCAATAGCGGCAGGTGTTGACAGCACAAGAGCACAAGGACAAGCTATCAGTAATAGCGCCAAACCGCGATATAACCATATTCCCCATTCTGCTCCCATCAGTAGAGGTGGGATAATAATGACCAGCGCTGCAATCGCCATCACGATAGGCGTATAGTAACGGCTAAAGGTTTCAATAAAGCGTGCAGTCGGTGCTTTGGACGATTGCGCCTGCTCCACAAGTTCAATAATACGCGCAATCGTATTATCTGCTGCTGTCTTTTCTACGCGTATTTGTAGTACCCCATCAACGTTGATAGATCCAGCAAAGACCTCAGCACCTATGGTTTTGGCAACAGGAACAGATTCTCCTGTCACAGGTGACTCATCAAGGCTAGATATTCCTTGAATAATCACCCCATCAGCAGAAACTCTATCACCGGGACGCACAAGCACCTTATCGTTAATCTGTAATGCAGTCGCTGCCACCTGACGTTGTTGTCCTTGCGTGTCTAACAAGATAGCTGTCTTTGGCACTAGCGATGATAACGCTCTGATGCCAGCGCGCGCACGATCAGCTGCGACACTTTCTAGCAGCTCACCAACTGAGAATAAAAATACCACGGCGGCAGCTTCTTCTGCCTCTCCAATGATAAGGGCGCCGATAGCCGCAACAGACATGAGCATTTCAATTGAAAAAGGCGAACCTACTAACGCCAGTGCAAAAGCTTTACGAGCAAATGGTAGGACTCCGATAGCCACAGCGGCAATAAAAACCCATGCGCCATATTCAGGGAAAATTAAGGACAACATATATGCGGCACTCATCAAAATCCCAGTACCAATAACCTGCTTACCCTTTATGGTTTGCCACCAGCGCTGATTCTCTATCGCTGATTGACTTTCATCAGTGCTACTCTTCTCTTGTTGACCATTTAACGCTGATATACCGAACCCGAGACGCTTAATGGTTTTTTCGATATCTTTAACATCAGTCGCTGCATCAGACGCCAAGATTAGCTCTAGCTTTTGGGTCGCAAAGTTTAACTGAACACCAGAGACGCCTGGCATACGTATGAGCGCCCGCTCAATTTTGCCAACACAACTGGCACAGTCCATACCTTCAATATGATATTGCATAGTTATTTATCCTCTTATTGAAGATATTATTAACCCTATAGTAGCTTCAGGGTCAAGGCTTTTAACGATAAAGGGGTTTGATTTTTTATCAGCAAACCTTATAGTTACTTTATTGTTTTAGATAATAGAAAATACTATTTAAGGAGATACACATGCTTATCAAAATTGGCGAGCTTGCCACGCGCACCGGTGCGACGGTCGAAACCATTCGTTATTATGAGAAAGAGATGTTATTACCAGAGCCTGCGCGTAGCCAAGGCAACTATCGTTTGTACAATGAGGCGCATTTTGAGCGTCTACAATTTATCCTGCACTGCCGTACGCTCGATATGACTTTGGATGAAGTACGAACCCTGCTTCAGTATAGAGATAAACCTGAGGAAAACTGCGGTGAGGTCAATGTGCTATTGGATGAGCATATCGATGCGGTAGAAACACGTATGGAAGAATTGGTTCAGTTAAAGCAACATCTACTAGCGTTGCGGCAAAAATGCGCAAGTGAAGCGCTGGCTGAATCCTGCGGAATATTGCATGCGCTTGCCGATAACTCCTGTCATAAATAAAGTATTCATTTTGGTAACATTATCCACTTTTCATACGTAAAAGTAGACCTATCACCAAACGCGCGTGGTCAATAAATTCAAAATGATTCAGCCCATAATCCTTTCTGTTAATCGTATAGACTGCGCGTCTATCAGACTGACTCATTGCACTTGTGCAGGGAAGCCAGCCTTTGCTAAAGCAGCCGTCATCTGCTCAACACTTGCGATGGTTTCAATACTGACCACTTTGGCTGCTAAATCCATGTCAACCTTGGCGTTTGAGTCGATATCGTGAATAATTGCTGTCACACCACGAGCACAGCCGCCATATTTCATGTTTCCAATCCATAGTTTCATAGCCTTTCTCCAAATAAGTTTTATTTCATCACTAAGCTTAAGCCTTGTCTTGATGGTAATGTCAAACATATTTTAAAAAAACACGCTTGACCTTACCATCATGTCAACCTCTATGCTGTTGATAACAGATTGAACATGATAGAGGATGTTATGAACTCAGAAAATAGTAAGTCTTATCTTTACAATGAAACATTACCCATTGAAGGTATGACCTGTGCTTCCTGTGTGGGGCGGGTGGAAAAAGCATTAAAAAAAGTTGAAGGTGTTGAAAATGCTGAGGTGAATCTTGCGACTGAAAACGCCATGATTTCCTCGTCTCAACCTTTAGATCTTATCGCAGCAACCAAAGCCGTAGAACGAGCCGGTTATAAGGTCTTGGCCTCTCAGCCGATTGAGCTGTCGATAGAAGGTATGACTTGTGCTTCCTGCGTTGGACGGGTAGAAAAAGCCTTAAAAAAAGTTGAAGGCGTACAACAAGCAAACGTCAACCTTGCTACTGAACGCGCATGGGTACAAGGCAACGCTCAAGTACAGAGCAGCGATTTGATTCAAGCCGTTAAAAAAGCGGGGTACACGGCTAAGCAGATTGAGCAGAATGCACGTGTTCGACAGGATAAAAAAGCCACGGAGCAGCAACAGCTGAAACGAGATTTGATGATCTCTTTAATTCTAGCCGTGCCTGTTTTTATTCTAGAAATGGGGTCACATATGATTCCAGCTTTTCATATGTGGGTCATGGACAATATCGGCACGCAACAAAGCTGGCTGATTCAATTTGTTTTGACCACGCTGGTACTCATCTTTCCAGGCCGACGTTTTTATCAAAAAGGTATTCCAGCATTATGGCGCTTGGCTCCAGATATGAATTCATTGGTGGCTGTTGGAACACTGGCGGCTTATAGTTTTTCGCTAGTCGCAACATTTATTCCACAAGTTCTACCTGAGGGTACTGTGAATGTGTATTACGAAGCGGCGGCTGTGATTGTGAGCTTAATTTTATTAGGGCGTTATTTCGAGGCAAAAGCCAAAGGGCGTACCTCTCAAGCCATTCAACATCTAGTGGGTATGCAAGCAAAAACAGCACGTGTTCACCACAATGGGCAAGTGACTGAAGTACCGATTGCAGAGGTGACCACAGAAACGATTGTTGAGATTCGTCCCGGTGAGCGTGTTCCAGTCGATGGTGAAGTAATTGAAGGTCAAAGTTATATTGATGAATCCATGATTACAGGTGAACCCGTTCCTGTCAAAAAACAAGTCGGTGATCAAGTGGTCGGAGGAACAGTCAATCAGAATGGAACCTTAAATTTTCGGGTGACTGCTATCGGAGAATCGTCGGTATTGGCACAAATCATTCGCATGGTTGAACAGGCTCAAGGGTCTAAATTACCGATTCAGGCATTGGTTGATAAAGTCACTATGTGGTTTGTCCCCATGGTCATGCTCTTAGCAATGCTCACTTTTATAGTCTGGTTTATCTTTGGTCCTGACCCTGCGTTGACGTTTAGTCTCGTCAACGCCGTTGCCGTCCTAATCATTGCTTGTCCCTGTGCAATGGGATTGGCAACCCCTACATCCATAATGGTTGGTACAGGTCGCGGCGCAGAAATGGGCGTCTTATTCCGCAAAGGTGAAGCGTTACAAGCTTTACAGGAAGTAAAAGTCATTGCTGTCGATAAAACTGGCACATTGACTGAAGGCAAACCAACCTTAACAGATTTTTATGTCCAACCAGGGTTCGAACGTGAGCAAGTCTTGCGTATTGTGGCATCGGTTGAAGCAAAATCTGAACATCCCATTGCCTTAGCCATTGTTCAGGCCGCAGAGCAACAGAATATTAGCTTATTGCCGATTACCACTTTTGACTCTGTGACGGGATTTGGAATCAAAGCAGGAGTTGAAGGTCAAGCCGTTCATATTGGTGCTGATCGTTATATGCAGCAATTAGGACTTGATGTTACTCCCTTTAAAGACGAAGCCGCGCACTTAGGACAAGAAGCTAAAACCCCCATATATGTCGCGATTGATCAGAAATTGGTTGCTATTATTGCCGTTGCAGATCCCATTAAAGACACCACTTATGCCGCGATTGCAGGTTTACATCAACTGGGCTTAAAAGTAGCAATGATTACAGGGGACAATCGGCATACTGCGCAAGCTATTGCAGCAAAATTACATATTGATCAAGTGATCGCAGAAGTGTTGCCTGATGGAAAAGTAGATGCAATACGTCAACTGCAACAACAATATGGACGAGTGGCTTTTGTTGGTGATGGTATTAATGATGCACCCGCTCTTGCTCAAGCTGATGTCGGACTGGCAATTGGCACAGGGACAGATGTGGCAATTGAAGCCGCAGATGTAGTGTTAATGTCAGGTAGTTTACAAGGGGTTCCTAATGCGATTGCTTTAAGTCAGGCTACCATCAAAAATATTCGACAAAATCTATTTTGGGCATTTTTCTATAACATTGCTTTAATTCCAATTGCCGCAGGGGTTTTATATCCAGCATTTGGAATTTTGTTGTCACCTATTTTTGCAGCAGGCGCAATGGCGCTATCCTCTGTTTTTGTACTAGGTAATGCCTTACGCTTAAAGTACTTTCAGGTGCCCGTGATTAAAGCGTAGAACTGTTAATATAGGGTTAAAGTACCCGTTTGGCTTTAACCCTTTTTATATCAGGAGGAAAGTTATGAATATCGGTCAAGCGTCAGAGCAATCAGGAATCTCTCCCAAAATGATCCGCTATTATGAACAGATTGGGTTACTTGATGCCGCAAAACGCTCAAATTCAGGATATCGAATCTATTCTAAACAAGATATAAAAGACTTATGCTTTTTAAGACAGGCTCGTGATTTAGGTTTTTCGTCCAAACAGATGAAAGAGTTGCTTGATTTGCGGAAAAATACAGATCGGCAGAGTGCTGATGTTAAACAATTGACACTGCAACATATCGCAACTTTGAACCAAAAAATAGCTCAATTGCAAGATATGGTGAGCTCACTACAGATTTCAGCTGATCATTGCTCAGGTGATGCAAACGCCGATTGTGCCATACTAAAAGATCTTGAACAGAATAAATAAAGTAAATTACATGTAATCTCATCTGTTTTTTATGCATATTTCAGTCTAAAAAAACATGTGTCTAAAAGAATACTTTCAGAAAAAATTAAGGCTATGGTTTCCTAGTGAGGACTTGAACACTCGGCTGTAAGCTAATAGTATCAATGGTTTTGCCCACTGAAATAGTCGCAGTATACTTCATGGTGTACTTACCATATATATTCTATCTGTGATCGGTGCGCTATACAGGAGTCGAACTACTAGTTTTAGATATGACTTTCATGACTATGAAATTTACAGTATAGGTTATGACTACTGAGCTGTTTGATTAAAATCTATAAGGTTTATCTCTACAGTTTGTTCAATATAACTCAAAGGTTGGTTTTTGATTTAATTACCAAAAGATCCAAAACCATCTATATAACCACCATACGGCTCTGCTATAGCATTCAGTAATGATTCAGTTTCTACTACATCATAATAGTTAGGAATCATGGATATTTTACAATAGCATGTAAAATCATCTTCTTCCTCTTCAATGCTGAAAGTAGTATTTGGTAAAGCTTCCTTAATTTTTTCTACTACTAAGATTCCAAAACTCTCAGATGGTACTGAGATAAAAAAATCTATTTCGATCATTTTTGTCAAATCTGTTCCATCATCTTTTAATCTTTGCAATGCATTTCCAGTATTATCATTCGGTAGTTCCTTATTCATCTTGATGTCCTTTGTTCATATTTAAAGTAATAGAGATATTAGAAAAGGCTATACCTCAAAGAAACCAGTTATTTCAGCCCTCATGCGTATTAGTAGACTACTTAAAACAGACTGATATAACAGAACCACTTATAACAGACTATAAAAAAATTAACACGACGATATCCTGTCCTATTTAACCAAATACTCGCCATAATATCCAAAATAATCCAGCCATAATGATGGCAATCACCAATAGCCGTTTCAGCCAATAGGGTATCAGCGGTTTTTTATAGCCTAAATCATTAAGCTGGCTGTCCACACCATTTTGTAGACTCTTGAATCCTCGACTTTGCTTAGTCGTTTTGACGCGATTTTTTATCAGATGTCCAGCTTCATCCTCAGCACCTTGCTCTCTATCAAAGCTAATAGCATGGTTAGGAATGCCTTGCTTGCTGGCGATAGTGTTGAGTTTTTGCTGCTGCTTCACCTTTAGTTGTGTCTCATAGGCATCAATCCTATTCTTGGCGTCATCCATACTAATGTCTTCATCTGCCGCCAAAGTTTTGATCGCCATCACTAAATTGTTTTTTTCGATCATCATGATGACGTCTCTTGGCAGCTTTGGGTTGACTGGTTTTGAGCTAGGGTCGGGGTTAAACATGACTGTCCTTATGGCGATATGAAAAATAGGCATCGATAGTGTTGATTATTATAACCATTTTATAGCAGTAATATTCAATCAAAAAAATACCGCAATCACGATAATGACTGCGGCATTTTAATAGCTATCCTTTATTAGCATTTCTGCCAATTTTTGATAGCCTATAGGTCTTTCCAGCGTTGGATAGACTCTTTGATGACTTCTTTTGCTTCTGCAACGTCGCCCCAAGATTCAACGACCGTAGTGCCTGGTTTTTTCAGATCTTTATAGTGGCTGAAATGGAACTCTAACTGGTTGATTAGCTGCTTTGGTAGATCCGCTAGGCTGTTATAAGCGTTGCCTGTATCACGGTCGTCAGCAGGTACGACGACGATCTTGTCATCGACTTCGCCATCATCAACGAACTTCATCACACCAATGACTTTGGCTTTTAAGAAAATACCAGTTGGTAGCGGCTGCTCAGTCAGCAATAACACGTCAAGCTCATCACCATCTTCGTCAAGCGTTTGCGGTATAAAACCATAGTTACAAGGCTTGGCAAAAATCTGTGGATCAATACGATCAAGCTCAAATACCGCCAGTTCACGATTCCACTCAATTTTATGGCTGCTACCAGCTGGGATTTCTACTACTACGTTGATAATGCCGCCGTCTACATCGCCTGCGTCCAAAATTTTGTTAAAATCTGCCATAAAGTACTCCAATTTGCTTTTGTTTTAAGTGCTTGAATAATAAGTGATGATAAAAGAATAACGTTGCGGCACTGCGATATTATCACTGTGCCCAATATGTGCCGCCTGCGATTATAACAAGTTTGACTCAAATTTTCTCACAATGCTTAAGTCTAAGCGTGCACGATATTATGCAAAAAAAGATTATGCAAAAACGGAC
>Ga0208015_1000590_pt1 | contig 17544 bp, 21 predicted proteins | sample 26BtaG_FD_184101 | JGI IMG/M metagenome (GOLD analysis project Ga0208015, IMG submission 184101) | Marine viral communities from Cariaco Basin, Caribbean Sea - 26B_WHOI_OMZ_CsCl (SPAdes) (version 2) | ecosystem: Environmental > Aquatic > Marine > Oceanic | place: Caribbean Sea: Cariaco Basin...
ACTGTCTAAACATCGTTGTCCCTTTATTATGTTGGTCAGAACTATATAAGTATTTCTATAGAAAACACTTAAATAGTAGAACCATATATCAATAACTATGTCAAACTTAGACGAAGATAAAGTTAGTATAGGGAATGGAGTTACATTTGATGAAGGGGTGAGATTCGGTCGTCCCATGAATTTAGAGTTTGTCCCGGGAACCAACTATAGACGGAGACAATCATATACAGGTAAAATAATAATTGGAGATAATACATGGGTTGGCGCTAATGTGTGTATTCAACACGGTAGTATCGGAACTACAATAATCGGTAAACACTGCTGGATAGACCACCTTGCAAACATCGGTCATGATGCAATCATTGGAGACAGGACAATTATAGGTGTTGGTACTATCATACTCGGTGAAGTGGAAATTGGAGAGGATTGTTATATTGCTGCGGGTTCAGTTATTCAACCAAGGGTGAAAATAGGCAATCGTTGTATGGTCGGTAATAATGCCGTTATCACTAAGGATGTCCCAGATGGAACGGTGGTGTTCATAAAGGGGGAACGGGTCATGAGACCTAATAAATGGTATCCGCCCAACTCAGATTACGATACCGCAGCATAACATCGCAGTTTTTAGCAGGGCTTCACATCTTTCTGGCGAGACAAGATATTCTATATTTTTAAGAAGTCGTATTCTGTTTTCTTCATAAAAATCTTTATCTTCAAGTAATCGTCTGCCCACCTTTTCAGCGTTTTCAATTGAGCCACATAGTATGGGATTGGCGAACAACGAGGATTTAACGTTATGTCCAGCTAACGTAGGTGTTCCAGCGTATGCCACTTCTGCTCCAAACCTTGACCACCCGAGGTAGTTATTATGATAGTCTAATCCAATTTTATATTTAGAGAGGCACTTTATATAGTCTTCTCCATATACTCTATCCAAGTTACCACCTAACGTATCTAAAGGTATGTCCAATTTATCAGCAATTTCCTGTGAGGGAATGTGGGGGGCTTGATGTCTTACTACTGTAATGGCCCTATCTAATTTCTCTTCAAATGGAATCCAGTGTTTGAAATCATTAGTTATCGGAAAACACATAGAGAACACGGGTTTAGAGAGAGACCATCCCCGCCTTATCACTACAAAGATGCCGTCAACATATTCCAACATTTCTGAGTTTTTAAATTCATCCCTCGGACTGAACCAGTTGTCTCTCTGATACAAAATTTTTGGTTTAGTTACACCGTTATCTCTTAAATATTTGGGGAATGCGTTGGACTCCGTTACAGGTTTCCACTCTGAAACCCTGCCCCCGCCCGACGTTGAATATACATATATTAATTCGTAATCGTTTAGATCGGCCACGTCCCTACGAAACTCTACCCAGTCAAAATTATCCACCAGAAAGGGAATCCGTTTCATTCGCCGTTCTGGTATCATGTTGTAGAACAGGCAGTATGGTTTCACTGTCCCTTCCTCTTAAATAGGAAGTCCCTGAAGTGGTTGGAGCTTATATCGGTCCGTAGTAAATGGCTTAAATCGTCAAAGTGTGGTTCAAAGAACTTCCAGAACTTCGGGAAGTCTATCCCCCTGAACGCGTGAAACTCCCCGACTATATAATTAATCTTCTTAAGATTTTCTTCGGAAAGGGTGGCAAACGCTAATACCTCACACCCTTCACAGTCAATCTTGAGTACCTTCACCCTCCTAACCTGATTCATTAGGTCTTCAAGTGCCACACTCTCTACTTTTAACTCCTTCCCAGTACCCCCCAACATTGAGGCTACAAACTTGTTACTTTTCCCAAAGTCTGTAGTATCGTCTGTATAGAAGATAGATTCCCCCTCATCAGAGCCTGATAGGGCGTACGGGAGAGGGGTTATGTTGGTTAAGTTATTTATTTTGATATTTCTCTTAATCATTTCATAGTTCTCTGGCACGGGTTCAATAGAGAAAACTGAATAAGAAGGATCGGCCGTAGCCATTAATAGGCCCCACGTACCTATATGTGCCCCAACATCAATAAATACGTCCCCGGGCTCATAAGGGAAATCCCTAGATTTGTATTCGTCATATACCATAACCGCCGCAGCCACCATGGCATCATTAGTTCCCCTGCGAACGGCTACCTTTACATTCTTCCCGAGGATAGTTCTTACAAATTTAATGTCTATTTCGTACATTATTAACACAAGTAGAGGGGGGTTGTTGTATTTAAATGTTTTGGGGTAGCTTGTCTCCACAACACATGCAATAGATGGGCCCCGCTGGTACTCTCCACCTACAAGAGGGGCACTTTATTACATGTTTAGGGATTCGACCTCGATACCTTGGGGGGGCTGAAGGTTTAAACCCCTGCACCAATCCTTGTCTACCTCCTCTGGATTTAATGGTAGAACTTTATAATAATCTAAAATTCCCAAAGCGTAACACTTGTCCCAGTTCACGCAATAACTACTGCAACAGTCTTCGGTCATGGGGTCTCTAAGACTTATAATATACCCGCCCTCCCTTATAATAGTTTCGGCTGGATTCATTATCTCCACAGTCATTTCACCGCCGTTACTCTCATTCCCGGTTTAAAATTAGCGATTGTGAATCCCGCATTTCGTAATCGGTGTCTAATTAATAGTTCCGTGTAACCTGCATTATGATAGTCATATTCGTGTTCATGACCACCAAATAGGAAATGGACGAATTTGCCATGGTTTTCCGGATCGGAACAATTACAAACATACTCCATGAATAGGGATACAATATCGGGACACACGATAATTAGAATGCCCCATGGCTTCAATATACGGTACAATTCCTTGAATATGTCGTCATGAAGTCGGTATGATATGTGTTCTATAGTATTCTCTAATAATATTTCGTCAATAGAATTGTTATCCCATGGGTATGGAAACTCCCGTAAGTCCCAAAGGACGTCGGGCTTGGTGCCGGGGTCAATATCAACGCTGACGAACCCATCTACCTTCTCTGTTCCGGCCCCCATGTTTAACTTCACGTTACTTCCCAACCGCCTTCCGTTCCATTGTCTTGAATGCTGTCGGGCTGACGATTAGAATGGGCTTACTCGACTCTTCTAATATTATAAATTCTACGTCCGGATCAATATACGGATATGCTTCAGCTAGGTCTTCAAGAACCAATATTAAGTCTTCTAACGAGTCTATCTCCTCGTCGTCTGACTCCGGCGGCATTCTTGGCTCCTCGTCGAACGCACTGGCTAGTTCCACACGTTTCACCTACTATGTGTTTTTCCTGATCTGTCTTATAAACCTTTCTATTCCATGGGTGAAGTCTGAACGGGTCAACAGTATGTAAAGTGCGTAAGTACCAATGGTTCCAGTCCATTGGTGGTGTGGTAGAAACGGAACTAGGGTACTGAAGAACCAGTGCCACGGTTCGGCGTGTAGTTTATCTAGTTGGAGCAAGTGTTCAAACTGACCATAAGTGGACATCCAATAGAACCCGTTAAACAGGACGTGGTATATGAGTCGTCTATTCAAGGTCTATAAACACCTCTTTATGTCTCGGTGGGAACGCGTCTTCCATTCTCATGTCTGCATCTACTGTGGATATGTAAATGGCGTCATCTATCTCGAATCCCCCCTCTACCAATGGTTCCAGAAACCCTAACTGTTCTACGAAGTGTATTATCTGCTGTATTGCCCCCCGTTCTTCGGCAACGAACTTATTCCACAGTAAATCCATGTTCATTCACTATTCATATAGTGAAACCTGCCGCGCCTACCAAGAAGTCTGGGGATTACATTCATGGCTTTGGCTGACCAATTTCCGGTGGAGCATGGGGAGGGAACGGGGTTGGGCGGTGGTGGACTGGCGGGTGGACCGTTATGTACCAAGAACCAGTCGGTGAAGAATAGGTAGTGACGGGGAATATAGAATAAACCCTCATCTCCCACGTCATCGCCCCATGAGTTAAAGTTAATCCAGTACATCTCATCATCAATCACTTTCCATCCTAGAATACAACTACTGTGTCCTCCCAGAAGTTTATCACCCTCCTTTGGCATCGGAACAATTCCGTTATCATAAGCCTCCTTAAAACTATCATAAACTGGATAGGCTGATACGAGTGGAACTTTTCCATGGGAACCATCAGGCATCTGATATGGTGCTTCATGAGTTAAACCGTAGATTGCAGCCTTAATTTCGCGAGTTATTCCCCACTGTGGTTTATAATAGGAATCAATAGCATATTCCAGTGCCCGTTCCTCGTCGGCTACATCATATCTGATTCCCATCCATGGCCCCTTCACTTGTGTTGGGACGTCTACTTCTAGTGCTGTCCCTTTGTGATTGAGAGCCTTCATTAGTCCCTTGTTAGTGCTTCCTTGCACATTGGGAGCAATATTAGCGAACTTTCGACTCCAGTAGTATAACCATCCTGCGGAGAGATCAACAGCCACATATCGTAGAAGTTCGGGCCGGTTCTCTCTTTCAGCATATTCCTTGAGAAGAGTGTTAGTAATTTCCATGACAATACTTCCACACCATCCGACACAGCTTCCAATATTACCTTGATCGGGGTGGGGAGATGGAGTATAATTCAGGAGTTCCACGTATTCATCTGGCAGTTCGTAGGTCTGTTCAAGGGTTGGTGAAGTAAGTCTGAAATCCCTATAGTCTGGTTCCGACGGTATCGCACCTAATCTTTTCTTGAAGAATCCTCTTTTAAATGGCATTGTATGTTAATATATTCACTGGACACATAAAAAGGTTTCGTTGTTGGTGGGGCGGGGCGAACATGCCCGAATGTTTCACCCGTCCGTCGAGGCACATTCTTTTTGGGCTCCCACCACAACGGGGGTCGGATAGCGGCAGTCCCTATATGTAAGACGACTGGTTCCTTATAAATTTAACGGGTCTATTTTTTGAACATTTTATTCTGGTTTTTAATGTAAATGGCGTCTGAGATTTTGTGTTCCAATTTATTGATTTCCTCGTTCCGTCTGGCTTCGGCATCGGCAACCGTCTCGTTCGGCCCACACACCAACCCTTGTTTTTTCAAGGTCTCCACTTGTTGTATTAGAACCTTTACCGGGTCTTCCTCACCCTCTTCTCCACCGGAATGAAAGACACCGCCCCAAGTTTTATTCGACTGCATTTCAGTATAATATGTAGTATGCTTATTGATAAATCTTTGGGTTATGCTAAAAGAGAATAGACGTTGGCTCTCGGTCGATATATGTTGGAACCGGTGGTCAGCATTTTGCCGAGCAGTTTCTTCAGCTCTGTGGCCGGGACTCCATATTCTCCCATTCTATCCGTGAGGGCGTCAATGTGCATTTCACCGTCGTTCTCCCTTAATACCTTCTCTATCAACCGTTTGGTATCTTCCTGTGTCTTAGCCTTTCCCTCGAACATTCCTACGTCTATTTTACCACTGATAGGATCGTACATGGCTCTCTCCAGCGTAGCCCTCATTAACTCAATGGCAATCTCGGCGTCTTCCTTGGTTGCTTCCTCCTTCAAACACATTCGGGCCGAGGCTTCCGTTAGTCTCCGTAATCCCTCTAACTGACGAACTGTAATGGCTATTGGATTGTTTATCATGGACGCAGACTGTTTCCTGAGTGGTATATAAAAGTTTAACAACACGTTGACTGCCTCACTCGTCAATTTAGGATTGAGTGTCTTAGCGTATAGTATATATTTCTTAATGGTATCGGTGTCCAGTATCGGAAGTTCGTCGTCTGGTTCCAAGTCGAATATCTTGTCGGCTATGGCTCGGTCCTCCTCTTCGTCCGGCTCGTCCCTTACTATCAATACCAAGTCAAACCGGGACAGAATGGTTGGTGAAAGAGTTATGTTGTCTATGAGATACTCCGTAGGATCGTACCTCCCCTTGGCTGGATTAGCCGCCGCTATTATTGAAGTTCGGGCATTTAACATTGTATGAATATTAGCCTTGTGTATTGATACCCGCTGTATGCTCATGGCTTCGTGAATCTTCTCTCTGTCGTCGTCAGTCATCTTGTCTATTTCGTCTATCGCACATACCCCACCATCTGCCAGTACCACAGCCCCAGCCTCCAATCTCCAGCCGAACTGATCCTGAACGGCTGCGGCAGTCAATCCGACTCCACTACTCCCCTTACCCGAGGTATATAGAGCCTTGGGTGCTGAAGTGATTGCCGCTTGTAACATGCGGGTGTTATGTGTTGGAATCATAGATTTTCCAGCGAGATATAACTGGGTAGGACTATCGACTTGTATACATTTTACGGGGACCGATTTAATCTTATTTACCTGTTTAATGTGTCTTTTCATGGTTCTTTTTCGTGGCTTTAAATTCTGTCTTTCTAGTTTCCTTTTTAGTCTAAACATTGGAAGAGTTGCTGTGAAATGAATTAAATAACAAACACCACAATCTTTCCCATATAACACTGCCCTCTTTTCAGATATTTTGTGTTTTATTCCAAAGGTATGGAGAAGTTCCGAAAGCCCTTTAGCCAAAACAAGCCGCGTTGAACTAAAAGCGACGTTCCCATCTTCAAATGCTGTCCCATCGCTGTCCATTAATCCTTGTATCAGAGCCAGTCTTTGATTTGCAGACCCACGGAGATATTCTTGGGGAATATGTTTATTCTTTATTAGATTGTTTAGTCTGAGTTTTTTATGTAGTCCCAGAATTCCATATTGAATTTTTGCAGACTTCCATTGTCTCGTTTCAAAACCATCCTCATTAATATTATGAAGTATTTCGGGTTCAGAACAAGTTATGCTTCCCCCATGTCTTACTCCATCACCGAGCCAAGCACCAAGAGTATATGGAGGAATAGGAAGTTTTTTATTTGATATATTTAGTGGTTCGGCGGTTTTTATTGCGTGGTTTGTTCGCTCACCAGACTTATCTTTCCTAATTAAGGTTCTCTTTATCTCTATGGTTGTTTTTACAGAATCTAATATTCTTTTATGTGTTTGTGTTCTCCAATCATTAATTCTTATTTTGTCTCGTCTTTCCGCCCTTGCTTTGGAAACTCTGGAAGCCCGAGTTGAAGTGAGCCACAAGTGACCCGCATCGGCTTTTATAACTGAGTCGTCGTCAAAAACAACTTCATATACATCATGGTCATACATAATCGGTGTTGTAACGGTAACATTACACTGTCTTCCCATATCATCAAAAATCACATCTCCAACCTGAATGTCTTTCATAGTTGTCCATCCGTCTGGGGTTGGAATTGGGGTATTGATATCCAGTGCTTTGGCCGTACTCGGATCACCTACCATTAAAACATTGATCGTGCCACGTAGGTTTATGTCTGTTTTCTTCCTGTCAACCCCACCGAACAGGGCTAATATAAGTCCCATTTTCTCTTCCCTCCGTCCGTAAATTGAGGGGAATATTGACTTTAGCAAAATCTCCCTAATATTAGGACTGGTGCCCAAGTATAACAACTCATAAATGTCGTCGTCCTTCAGTTGGACATTGTATGTGTCCTTGCTAAGTACATTAATATAATTTACATGTAAAACCCAACTGAACACCCGGTTAGACTTCCGCCCAACTGGAACGGGGACCAATGCACACGAGACGTCCACCAAATCACCGGGCCTGCCCATGTCAATCAGCGGCCTCCCGACGGCGTGGAGTTTCATTGTACGTGGGACCACCCCAGCCGTCACTTCTTCGGGGTTCTCGCTGAGGGTTATCTGTTGGAAGTCGTCCCACTCAGACTCACTTTCAAGTAGAACGAATGTCTTCCTCTTGCACACACATTTATCTGGTTTTATCAGTTCCGTTGTTTCCTGTTTTACTGGGTACACTTCCCCACATGACGTGCATTGATAATGCGCCTTGGTGATTATGCTGTGAGGTGGGGTGACGCTGAGAATAATGCCATTCACCCGCATTAACCCGTTAATATGTTCGGAACTTATTTCTCTTATGGGTCTTACGGGACATACGTTATCAAACAACAGTTTAACGTTAGAGAAAATCTTATTGGTTCCAATTTCCCTACTCTTGGCCGTGAAGTGGTGGGAAACAATATCATTAAACCCCGTGCCTACACTTGCCTGATAAACATAGTTATCATTAAGGGTAGCCCGGGACTTCTCATTAAGGTCTATGAAGTCTAAAATGAAACTGTCCGCCTCGGACCTAACGGCTTCATTCAATTCTTCATTATACTTAGTGGATAGTAGCCTGTCTATGTCTTCAATAAGTTGTTCATTCAACTTAATCAACATAACTGCGTGGTCCTAATATATAAAGGTAATTATTTTACTAGAGAAACCTTTATATATGATAGGGTGTCTGGTATAGCTTGAAATGTCATTCATGGGAATAAGTTTCGATAAGACGACCGTTACCCTTGCAGCAGCCATGACCATAATAATATCTTATTTAATATACGTTGGAATATATCCAAGTGTTGAGGTGCCAGAACTGTTCAAGAATCTAGTCATGATGGCTGCTGGGTTCCTGTTCGGCGCAGTGCCTACAATAGTCACTACAAACAATCTATTAAAGAAGAATGGTTAGGTGATACAGTTGAGAATTGGGGGTGTTGAGTCAGTCTCGACCATAGACTGGCCCGGTAAGGTTTCTACCGTCTTCTTTTGTGCAGGTTGTAATTATCGTTGTATTTACTGTCATAACCACACGCTGATTCCCAAGTCATCCGGAGAGGAGTGGGAAATTGACAAGATAATCGAGACGGTCGAGTATAACGAGCCACTGATCGATGGTATAGTATTCACGGGCGGGGAGCCCACCTTTCAGAACCATAAATTAATTAAGACGTGTAGGGCCCTCAAGGACGAGTTTGAACTGCCGATAATGATTGATACTAACGGCAGTAACTCATCAACTCTAGCCATGTTATATGAGGAGAACCTAGTAGATAGAGTTGCCATTGACGTCAAGGCGGCAATTATTCCATTCGACTATACTATGGTAACGGGGGTTCCCGGACACGACGCCATATTCAATTTATTTAAATCAATAAAAATGTCTAAGTTACATGGTGTGGAAATAGAGATACGGACCACTGTTGTGCCCCGTCTGTCAAATGAGGAATATCAGATTGAGAGTATCAGCAAGGCGATACGTCCATACGCGGACGAGTATTACCTTCAACAATTTAACAACACTAATACACTTAACCCGGTAATGGGGTTAATTTCCATGCCTACCAGAGAGGAGCTAATTAGTCTGGCTCACAGTGCTAAAATGTGCGGTGTAAAGAGGGTATATATCAGAACCGTTGATAATGGACTTGAAGAAGTCTAGTGGTCCTCGGCCTGCATCTGGATACGGGCTTGCCATGGCAGGTCTGTATCGCCCGGGTTGGCTGTAAACGAGATATTAATTGGCCTGACATTCTTATTTGACTGTTCGTTGTCAGTTAGTTTACACTGTTTATCCTCCTCATTTGCGAGGGTTTGGAGGGTCGCCTTATCCGTATCTGATACAATGGCAGTAATGTTATACATTGTAGGATTCTTCGTAAACGAGTCAGTATCTATCGTCGGTGAGGTCTTGCCCGGTATCGCCTTCGTTGGAAAGTTATTTGCATGTGTCTCTGCGTACGCTACCACCTTGTCGAGAGTTATATTCACCGTTCCCGAAGCAGCGGTGTTGTTAAGAGTGATTCCCATAACTATCACCTTATAGTATAGCGTGGATACTTATATATTTTTTGTTAACAGAATACTGCATTTTAAGTTAATAGTGTAATGCCAAAATTTGATATCACAACATTTAAATATGACCTTTTATACTATATCTGTGATAAATATGTCGGAAGATATGACGACTGGAGTAGAGATTGACCAGAACGTTTTCAGCCAGAAATCTGCCAAGAAGCTGGCGGACGCGGTTAGGATACTCAGTGATATGGAGATCGTTGTCATGTATAATCAGGCAATGGCCTTCAGGCAGCAGCAGGTGAATGAACTGGGAAATTTAGGTCAGGTGGCCCAGAGAGAGGCCGCTATGGAAATGGTCGAAGAAAGAAAAGTAGAACTAGCAGAACAGGAACGGAAAGAGAACGAAGAAAGCGAGACAGACGAAAGCGAAAGTTCAGACGATTCCTAGAGACTCAGAGGAGATAAACCATGAGTGTAGAATATGAAGTTACCGGTGTGAGAGTTAGTAGCGATCAGATCGGCATAATCTTACATAGGGACGACGAGGATGGTTCAGACGGGTTCGCTGTATGGATGTCCAAGACAGACTATGAGGCCCTATCCCCAGAAGACTTGGATGATTTCTTGACTGATGAAGTGGATAACCGACTCGACGAGCTAGAGATCATAGTTGAACAGCGTGAGGAAGAAGAGGCTGAGGAAGAGACCGAAGAGGAATAGTTTCACATGTCAGACGTAGAATATGAAGTTCAATCATTAGCGGTTAGAAATGATGAAGTGGGTATTATTTTATCTGCTTCTGTAAATGGCGTTAATGATTCGTTCTGTGTTTGGATACCGGTCGAGGAATATGAAACAGCTATTCCAGAAGACTTGGATGATATTTTAGCAGATGCTATTGATAAGCGATTAGACGAACTAGAACGATTATCTATTATTACTGAAAGTAATAACTCCAAGAAAGCCGAGCTTGAATCTGGAATTAAGGGCAGAAGGTTTAAGCGATGATGCAAATAATATTTTAGTTAAATGATCCACGCACACGCAGGGTCAAATGTATAAGGAGTTGTATATAGTGTCGAATCTAACGGATAATGAGATCAGAGATGTAATAAAATACCTTCGAGCAGGAAGACCGTTGCCTGATAAGTATAGGTTTCTCCTTTTCGAAGACAAGCGGGAAGTCGAACTCGTCTGGAATGGGAAAATAAATGAGATATGTAATATTGTCATGCCGTTCCAGACGATCGAACAAGTGGATGAGCCTAGAGTAGAAACTGATGTTCAACTACAAAAATCACTTCTAGAGTATGCTCTAGATGGAAGAGGTCGGCAGTTATCGGGATGGGTAAATAAACTCATATGGGGAGATAACAAGTTCATTCTTTCTAGTCTCAGGAATGGTCCTTTAAGGAAGGCGATTTTAGATCAGGGCGGTATAAAACTTATCTATATTGATCCTCCCTTCGATGTTGGCGCCGATTTTTCTATGAAAATAGAGGTTGGAGCTAATAATGAAGAATTTAAAAAAGAAGCCAATGTTTTAGAGGAGTTGGCTTACAGAGACACATGGGGGAAAGGCGCAGATAGTTTTCTTGCCATGATCTACGAACGTCTTTCTCTGATGAAGGATTTACTCGCAGAAGATGGGACTATTTGTGTTCATTGTGATTGGAGAGTAAATTCATATCTACGTTTAATATTGGATGAAATATTTGGGAAAGAAAAATAATCGACTTGTGGCCATAGGTCCGATAAACCTTCCAGTCACAAGGCTCTTTGTCGAAGAAATCATACTAGAGTGCAGAGAAAAGCACATTACAAAAGTTGATGTCTTAGCATTTGAATTTGAGATGGGTTTGTTCCCAAATATACAAGAAGAGGCTAAAAGCAAGGGTATTGACCTTTCTTTAAAATATATTCCTCGAGATGTATTTGATAAACGGGCAGTTGAAAAAAATCAGGTTGTTTTCCATGACGTTTCCTATATGGAGGTTAAACCATTATACATAGGTAACTCTGTCGCAATCGAATTGACTGACTTTTCAGTGTTCTATAACCAAGACTCTATAAAAAATGCAGAGGAATCGCTAAGAAAGGGGGGGAATAAGCTGGTTGTTGAGAATGGACAGATTATCAAAGTATCAAAAGACAGATCGGGAATAATAAATAAAACACTGCTAACGAAAAAATGGTCTGATTGGATTGACTATTGGTCTATTGATTTTAATTTCGCAAGTAAGAAGGAAATTGTTAGAGTTGCTAAACCAATACAACCTAAGAAAGGTGACACTTTGGAAGACTATGAGATAGAATACGAACAGATATGGACAGGTGATTACGTTTTTGAAAATGAATGGCAGTCATTTAGAACTAAAAGCAATAGAGACTTGAAATTCACCTCAATTTTCAAAGAGATGAAACTAGGAAGAACAAAAATCGCTATTAAAGTTGTGGACATATTTGGCAATGATACAATGAAGATTATCGAAGTAGATGTCAGAGGTAATTAAAATGTCAGTGCATAGGAATTTTCCAAAATCCCCTCATGAGATACTAGATCCAGACGTGAGATGGTATCCGGGTATAGACCTTATCCGAGAGAAGGGCGGGTTACAAACCTTGCTCCCGCCTCTAGTTCATAATTTAAGAATCGAAGTAAAAAAATGGCGCGATAATAATTATGAAGGAGCGTCAGAAACAAGCAAAGCACTTCTAAAGCACTGGTTTACAAATGAACACTTATTGCCATCGTCAGATGGGACCATGATTCATTTTAGATATTATTTTGCCCAAAGGGAGGCAGTTGAGACAGTTGTCTATCTCCATGATGTCGTAAAAATTAAGGATAAATACGATCTGATGCGTTTTGATTCGACTGGTCTCGTTTCAGCTGGCATGTTCGATGAAAATTGGATTAGATTTGTAATTAAAATGGCCACTGGCTCTGGGAAAACAAAGGTGTTAAGCCTAATTCTTGCATGGAGCTTTTATAACAAACTCTATGAGGAAGAATCGGATTTATCTTTAAATACTTGGGCAACTCCAAACGTAGCCGCAAATTTTTCTTCTCCCAAATATTCATGTTCGCTCCAAGGACTAGACCATTCTTTAGCTCCACGCCTCTGTCTTTAAGGCTAATATGAAAACTTTCAGACATCTATACCACCTCTACCCATGCTCCATCTGGTCTAAAGTATATCTCGTCATCACTGATACTATGTGCTGCCACCCTTACAAAATCACCTGAACCGCTTGGGGCTGTTTCAGATAGGTCTCCGGCAGTAGTATCTACAAACAATGGTAGACTTGACCCCGTAGTTGTCCATGCCCAAGTATCATCTCTGTAAACTCCCTCGATTAAGATGGTTCCAGTTGCTTCAGCATTTGTAGTATCAACTGAGATTCCAAGCATACCAGTGGATGTGGCCTCTGCATCAGCATCAGTCTTCCACCACTTACCGTCACTGAGTTTAAGGTATACAAGCTCTCCCGGTACGATATTCTCTCCTGCTGTAGCTTCTATAGTTCTAGCTCCTGCACCTACACTATGGTCAGCATCAGCAACGAAGTCTTCTATAATTGTGTCTACGTGAATTTCTGAGAATCTTAAAGAAGTAGTTCCAAGAGCGTCTACACTATCAGTAGTGGGGAAGAATGCGGTCGTAGACATTCCATAGCGGCCAGCAGCCCCGACCCCGAAATACATATTTGTGCCGTTACTGTAAATATATTCATGTTGATCAGTGTAGAGGTGGAGTCTTCCAGTTCCTAAATAGATGTCATTCCATTCAGCGTCCGTAGCTCCGAGGGATATTGTGTTAGCTGCGGAAGGTTTAACATTAGAACCACCAGCGGTAAGTACTATATCGGTTGAAGATGAAATAATTACATCTGTTCCATTGTGGAACATGCTACCAAGTTGAGTGGCCCCATAGTATGTTCTTCCAGTTCCAATATATAAGTTGGCAAACTCAGCAGCAACCGTTCCTAAGTCTCTGGTACTAGCACCATCAGGAACGATATTGCCACCTAGATTTCTTGATCCGTCTGCAAGGAAGTAGATTGTATGGTCATCGTCTCCTAATCCACCCAGAGAACCATGATCAATGTTAGCATCATCAGTTGACAACGTGGTTGCAGCAATAGATAGCCCAGTTCCAACAGTCAACCATGTAACTGCTCCAGCACCTACGTCATCCCAAAACATTATACGATCAGCGTTAGGATCAGTTAGGGACTCGATACCGAGATGACTTAATTGTACATCATTAGCGTTAACCCCGATACCAGTACCCGCCCCAACCGCAAAGGTTCTATTAGCGGCAATCGTGCCTCCCCCAGTTAATCCATCTCCTGCCGTCAGAGTTACTGCGGTGTGATCAATGTGTTCATTAGCTACGAAGTCACTAAACTGATCGTGTCCAGAACCCCCGCCCAGAATGGCGTTGCCGTTCATATCGAGTGGGGCACCAAATACTATGTTAGTACCGTCTCCATGAATGGTTTCTGCTCCATCGGAAGATAATTTAATACCATAGGTATCGCTTTCAACGTGTAACCATGAGTTTTTAACATCTATATCTACAGGTGTATTTCCTCGATTGATTCTTAATCTACGAGTAATGGTAGGGGCTGCTGTTGCTGTATAGAAGTCGATGTAAGCGTTAGCGTTATTTACTTCTCCTGCATAGATAGCTAATTGACCCGGGAATGCGGCGTGGGATTGACCATACATATGTATAGCTGCTCCTTCAGCATATCCACTGGTACTACCTCCGGCTATTCTAGTTACTCCTGTATCTCCTGTCATGTTAAAGAGATCGAAGGCGCTAGTCCCATTTACCCAAGTAATAGTTGCATCTTGACCTAAACCTAATGTGATATTACCGGCATCTCCGATATATAGGTCTCTCCATTCTTTAGTTGCAGAACCAAGAACATAAGTGTCGGCTGTACTTGGGAATATATCTTGAACGGTAATAGCTCCAGCAACGTTTAATGCGTAGAAATATCCAGCTTTAAATCTATTACCAGAGGTTCCTACGTTTCCTGTATTATCGGTAGATGGTATAAAGGCGTAGTCAGTTGACCCGCTTTCAAGGTCAAATAAAGAGAATCTTGCGTTACCATCATCGTCTTGGATAACAATGGCTGTATTACCTGATAGTGGTTGCATATAAAGAGCAGTTATATAGTTAGTATTCATTGCCTTAAACGCTGCTCCAGAAGTACCTATAACACCAGTTCCATCAACGGCTGGAGTTAATGCGTAATCAGTTGAGCCACTTTCTAAATCATTGAAGGCAAATCGAGAGTTTCCACCATCATCTTGAATTGCTATGGCGGTATTTCCTGACAATGGTTGTAAGTATAGAGAAGCTAGAGTATTGGTATTCATAGCTAGGAATGCTGCTCCAGCCGTACCTACGCTGTAACTATTTGCAGCGTTTGGCTGAATGTGGTTATGTACATATATATTTCCATCTTGACCATTTATTGCGAATTTCTGAGTGACTTTTCCATCTGAATAGATTCTCCACCATCCCGTATTCGGGAATGATGTGTCAGCATAGTCAATACCAGATGCTGCTGCTGGAGCCTCAAAGTCTAAACGGAGGGCTAAATTTGGAGCAGAAGCATCGGCATATACTGAAAGTTGTAAAGATTGAGAAGCTTGCCAAGAACCTATTACGCTGGATGCGGCATCGTTGAATATACTTAACCCTAAAGTGTCAGCAAATGTTGAACTCGAATAATAGAACCCAATAGCTGGAACACTGTCAGTTGCATCTCCTCTAATCTGTAGAGTTGGGCCCGCAACTCCTCCACCTGCGCCACTGTTATATCCATCGAAATAGAACTCTCTATTTGTATCATACATGTGGAACCTAAGATTTCCAGTATCTGTCCTAATCTCTCCGGTAGTATCGTCCATTAGAATATCGTCTACATAGAGTATGCCGTCTATGTAGGCGTTTCTCCATTCCTGAGCAGATGCCCCGCCAATATCATATGTATCGTCGGCCGAGGGGAGTAAATGGGCACCGATTAGGAATGTTCCGAGTTGGAACTCCCATTCAGTGTCCGTAAGATCGTAAATCTTAATGGTTGGGGGGTCAGTGCTAATATCTATCCATACCCTACCGTCATACAACTCTGTGGGGGTACTTGATCCAACAAATATGCTGAACGCTGTATCGTCCCCGTCATTGTGTATGGCATTCCAATCCGCCACAGCCGCAAGTGTATTCCCGGCGGCCTTGGTCGTTGCGTGTACTACACCACTCATACTTTTTCACATCTATGCTAATATATCCGTCCCGTCCAGTTCGCTTATGTCCAGCCTGAACAACTGTAATACCGAGTCAACCAGACTCGCTAACATGGTTATATTGCTTATCCAGTCTAAATACCCCGGCCTTACGACATGTCTTATGCTCTGCAATACGCCGGTAAACTTATCTTCTCCAGTCTCTATCACCACGTCCTGATCCGAATATAGGTTTTGGAGAGTAGTCTTATCTGATTCCGTTGTCCTCGCCGCTATGGTAACAGTCACGGGCAACTTGGTAAACGAGTCAGTGTCTGTTGACGGCGCGGTCTGTCCCGCTATTGTTTTCGTGGGTATCCTATTTACTTCAGTGATTGACATTGAGTGTATCTTGTCTAGTTCTAGCGAGTAGTTTAAACTGGTTATCGTAATTGACACTTTTTATCACCTTATATATACATAATGTCACATATAATATTTACAATTACAATATTAGTTACACCTGCGTCCATCCTACAATCAGACCACTTTCTATTGTTACCGTATTTGTCACTCCATTATCATCAACGAAGGTTCTGTTGAAGCTACTCCCCTGAGTACCCAAGTTTGAATAATATGGTCCCTGAATTTTGTCTCTGGCCCAAATGTCACCAAATTTCTTGTTAGTGGAGCCCAAATCTCTGGAACCTGTCTGGTCAGGAATTATGTTTGCTCTGAGGTCTACAGTATCTCTGATACTTACATCACCCGATGGATTGAGAATCAGGTCTCCGCCCCCGGTGAGAATTGAAACAATTCCACTTGGAGCGGTAATCGTAACATCGTCAGTAGTTGATTGTATGTAAATGTCTGCGTTGGTCCCCTCGAAGTTGAATATGTCTGTGGCCGGACCACTATCGGTATATATTTTCCCTCTTGCCGCTCCACCAACCGTGAAACTTACGAAGACGTCTGCCCCCGTATTATTAATGGTGATTCCACTTGTGTCTATGGTTCCAACGGTTCCACCAAACTGGGCTGTCCCATTAGAGGCCAGAATCTTGAATTGGGCTACGTCAGAAGCGTTGTATCCATAAACCCCACTTGAATTTATTACCACCCTGTTGTTACCTGCTGCCGCGGTTTGGAACGTCTTGCCAGTAATTGTCCATGTGGCACTGATCTTATCTACTGTGATTGTTGAAGCGGCAATTTCGGCGGCAGTAATTGTCGTGGCTGCTATCTCACTTGCAGTAATCGTATTAGAAGCTATTTCACTGGCCGTGATTGTGTTAGCGGCGATTACCCCGGCCGTGATAGTTGGCATGTAACTATTGAACAGGAGAATTGTAGGTTTGGTCGTTCCGTCCGAATACACTTGGACCACAGCCAGTACCCCCTTTCCTGAACCAACGGCGGAATCATAATCTGCTGTAGTCCCGTCTGTCAGTTGAATGTCATACTTTGAGGTAGTCTTCTGTGTTTCGTCCCAGTACAACCAATATGTCTCTGTTGACGCTGGTGTGAGGGCCTGTGTGCCCGCATTTATTCCAGTGACCGTTGAACCGTCTGAGAATGTTACCTCTCCATCTGCTGTTACATCAGAGGCGGAACCCCACCGTATGGTAATGTTTGGTAGTGAACCAGTATAATCTACGTTGAA
>Ga0208015_1000593_pt1 | contig 17483 bp, 17 predicted proteins | sample 26BtaG_FD_184101 | JGI IMG/M metagenome (GOLD analysis project Ga0208015, IMG submission 184101) | Marine viral communities from Cariaco Basin, Caribbean Sea - 26B_WHOI_OMZ_CsCl (SPAdes) (version 2) | ecosystem: Environmental > Aquatic > Marine > Oceanic | place: Caribbean Sea: Cariaco Basin...
GTCCGAAGTGAATGGTGCGATGGTCAGCCTGGATCAGAATGCGCAGAAAAACTCTGCCATGCTGGAGCAGACCGCCGCCGCAGGCCAGATGCTGCGCGACGAAGCCCGCACCTTGGTGGACGTGGTATCGGGCTTTACGTTGGAACGCCCGGCCGGTGCCGCTGCCTGGGAGACCGAGCCAAGCCATAGTGCACATGGCTGGTCCGATGACGCGGGCTGGGATGACCTGGCCGCCCTGCCCCGCAGCGCGTGACCTGTCGCACATCCTGATCTGGCCGGTGAAATTCTGCCTGGTGAAATCCTGGCCGGTGAAATCCGGTGTGTGAACACTGACTTGTGAAAGATCTGCATGAACCGCGGCTCTGCCTCCGCAAAGCCTGCGCTGTCCCCCAGCGCAGGCTTTCGCCGGTTATCCACAGAAAACACGCATTGGACGTGTTGCCAGCACTATGACAACTGATAAGCGTGCCCTATAGTCCTCGTATCCCGATACTTCCGGGGCGGGATTGGAGCGGCCTGCGCCCATTCTGGGAGGTTTTACCCGCAGGCCGCTCGACATCTTCCTGCACTCCTGTCACGGCCCGAGGGATCATCAGCCGCGCTGTCGCACACAGCGATGCGAGCCCCCTCCTGTCCTGACAGCCCAGCCTGCGAGCCCACAGTCGGCCCGCCCCTTCATGCCCCCCTTTGAAAGCGCGGCGATCAGAACTGATAGGGCACGATCTCATCTGCGGAGAGCGCATAGCCCACATCGGCCAGCTGCGTGGACAGGGATGAAACGCCGAACATGCCGGTGACATAGACTGGTTCAAACAGCCCGGCAGATTCATAGGGATCTTGGGTGGTCACGAACACCAGCTGATTGGCAGGTGGTGGCGGAACATGCACACAGGCGCCAACAAATGGAACCAGTAGAAACGCAGTGACGCCGCTGCCTTTGTATTCCAGCGGAACGATATAGCCGGGCAGACGCACGGTTTGACCGTTCCAGTCCGTGCGCACGCCGGCCGACGCAGGCTGCTGACTGACGCGGGAGGCCTCTTCATGCTGCAGCACGCCGCGCAGGACCTTGGGCAAGCTGTCCGCTGCATCCGGGCGCAGATCCTCCCAATTCAGGTCAATCACGTCATCCGCCATCGCCGCGCCTGCCAGCATCGGGCTGGTCAACAGGAGAGGGCCTGCCAAAAGCCCGGTCAAAACAGATCTGCGATCAAGCGGTGTGCGGCTTACCATTCGTAGATTTCCATCTCCTCTGCGGTGATGGCATATCCTGTTTCCCCCAGCCATGTCGACTGCAACTGAGTGTGCATCACCCCCGTGACCCAGACCGGATCCCACAGCTCATCCCCCGGCCAAGGGGTTTGCGTGCTGACCATGACCAGCTGGTTCGCGGGCGGTGGCGGCGTATGAATGCAGGCGCCGACATAAGGCACAAGCATGAATTCCCGCACCCCATCCGCGGCGACGTTGAAGGGGATGATGAAGCCGGGCATCCGGATGCGCGCGCCATTCAGCGTCTCGTTCAGCTTGGTGGCGTTTTCGTCATAGACGGGAAACCAGGTGTCTGCGGCCTCATCCATCTCGCCTTCACCGATGATTTCCGAATAGGGCACGCCCGGCGGGATCAGATCGTCCCAGGTGATTTCGCGCGCAGCGCTTGCCCAGCCCGTTGCGGGGATCGTCGACACGGCCCCGATCAAACCCAGCGCCGAGCGGCGTGTCAGGGGCCTGTTGTTGGTCATATGTCGGCTCCTTTGTCTTTGTGATCGCGTTTCTGGGTCGAATGCAAATTGCGCTGCGGGGCCTGCAAACATCGGGCGTGTCATGTCCTGACCATCATACCATCGGCCAGCGACAGCCGATACGCCCGGATCGCAGGCAGCGTGCTCACAATTGCGCCAGCACAGACCACCGCCCCCATCACCCAGAGTTCGCGCAGTGTCGGCGCCTCGATCGGCAGCCACAAGCCAAAAGCACTATCGACCATCGGTTGGGCGACAATCAGCCCGGCATAAAGCAGCCCAAGGCCAACCCCTGCACCGCAAGCGGCCATAAGAACAGCCTCCAGCACCAAAAGAGCAAGGATAACCGCAGGCCGCGCGCCCATCGCCCGAAAGATCGCCATTTCGCGACGGCGTTCGTTCAGGCTGGAGAAAATCGTCGCCATCATCCCGATGAGCGCTGTCACCACCACCATTGCCGACACCGCCAGCAGCGCCGTTTCGGCAATGCCGACAATGCCCCACAGCTCTTGCAGGGCAACCCCCGGCAGGATCGCCAGCAGCGGCTCTTGCGGGTAGTCATTGATGGCGCGCTGCAACGCAAAAGTGCGCAGCGGGCTATCAACGCCCAAAAGAACCGCCGTCACCGCCTTGGGCTGGAGATCCATGCCGCGCAGAACCTCGGCCGACGTGGTTTGTCCGGGGATCTTGGCGCCGCTGCGCCAATCGACGTGAATGGCCTCGATGGCTTCGAGGCTGACAATGACAGTGCGATCAACCGGCGTGCCGGTCTTTTCAAGAATGCCTGCGACCCGAAACGGCTGATCCTTATGTTCTGCGAAGGATGCAAGCCCATGGGCCACGATGATCGGGTCCCCCAGACGATAGCCTAGCGTCGCGGCCACATCCGCCCCGATCACCGTATCAAAAAGATCATTCATCACGGCGCCATCACGCAGGGCGAGCGCACGACCCTGCCGGTATTTGTAATGGTCAAAGAAGCCCGTGGTGGTGCCCATCACGCGGAACTGCCGGTGGCTGTCACCCAGCGAGATCGGGACGCTCCATTTCACCTCTGGTCGCGCTGCGATGTCCTGATAGCTCTCCCAGGTGATGTTGTTGGTGGCATTGCCGATCCGAAACACCGAATACAGCAACAGCTGCACCGCTCCCGATCTGGCGCCAACGATCAGATCGGTGCCAGAAATCGTGTCCGCAAAGCTCGCCTTGGCGCCGGTTCGGACCTTTTCCACACCCAGAAACAGCGCCACCGACAGGGCAATGGCAAGGATGGTCATGCCCACCGTCAGGGCGCGGGCAAAAAGCGACGCAATTGCAAGACGCAGGATCATGCGGCCCCCCTTTTGCTGTGGGCGATATCCTCCATTTGCAGCACACGGTCAAACCGCGCGGCCAGCCGGGGGTCGTGGCTGACCATCAACAGCGCGCTGCCACAGGCGCGGGCCTGTTCAAACAAAAGATCAAGAAACGCGGCCTGAGTTCCGGCATCCAAGGCCGATGTCGGCTCATCCGCTACCAGCAGCGGCGGCTCTCCAATCAGCGCGCGCGCCACCGCGACACGCTGTTGCTGCCCCACGCTGAGCGTCCCTGCACGGGCGGACAAAACCGCCTCTGGAAGGCCAAGCGCCTGACACAACATCAAGGCCCTGGCCCGCCCGTCCCCTGCCCGCCGCCGTCGATCCGGGGCAAAGCGCAGTGGCAACAGGATATTGTCAGCCACAGTGCCAAAAGGCAGCAGATTGAACTGCTGAAAGATTACACCGATCTGCTCGGCCCTGAACCTGTCGCGCTGGCCACCGGACAGATCGGCCAAATCCGTGCCTGCCACGCGGACAGTGCCGCGGGTGGCGAGAAGTGTGCCGCAGATCAGCGACAACAGGGTTGATTTGCCAGAGCCGCTCTCACCCAGCAGGAGGACCGTTTCGCCGGGCAGCAGTTGGAACCCGGGCACCTGCAGGGCAAATCCCGTGCGGCCCGGCCATTGAAATTCCAGCCCCTCTAGCGCCAGTACCGGTGCCGCCATGTCCGCAGATCCCCCGTCTGAGGCCCTCAGAACAGGCCATCCAACTGCACTTGCGGGGTGTCCCGCATCACCTCGAACGCCTGCGCGCCAGAGCGCGTGATGACCTGCAGCTCCAACTCGCGTGCGTTTTCAAAGGCAGTGAAATACGGGAACGCAAGAGAGGTCAATCCTGTCGGGTTCGTGCACGTCCAACTGTAGGCCGCATGGAATTCGGTATGCCCACCGGCCGTGTCATGATGCTCAGCATGGTGCGCCTCGTCGTGGTCTGCGTGGGCCGCTTCGCCGTGGTCATCGTGTTCATGGCTGTCATGGTCATGTGCGGCGTGGTCGTGGCTGTCATGGTCGTGGTCGTCGTGCCCTTCGCTGGCGTTGTCGTGGCTGGCGTGGTCGTGGTCGGCGTGGTCGTGGTCGTCGTGGTCGTGGTCGTCGTGGGCAGCATGTTCATCGCTCGCCGCCTCGGTGTCGCCAAGCAGATGGGCCACGGCCTCATCCATGCGGCAGGCTGCAGCCGCTGGCAGGGCAATCAGATTGGCAGGATCCGCCAGCACAGCAAGCGCACGCTCGACAGCGGCGCGATCCGCCTCCGCCGTTGCGGCATGTTCAAATCCGACGATATCAGCACCGGGCACATTCAGTTCAATCGCCAGAACATCACCATCAATCGCCATATTCAACAGGCCAACCCCATGTTCGTGGGTCCCTAGCTGTCGGCTCTCCTCTGCCAATGCCGGGGCTGCTGCCAGAAGCGCGATAAGAGAAAATGTGGTTTTCATCAGTCAAATCCTGCAAGGGCCAGAGAAAGGGGCAAAGGCGCGTTATACAGTCACCCGCCTCGCACTGTGATATGTTATAAGATAACGCACGACAACCCCACCGCGTGAGAAACCGACAACACTGGCCTAGATCCGCCACCCCGCTGCGTGTGACGCCCCCTTGCTTACGCAAATGTGACAGAGATGCCCCCAACCAACAGCGCAGGGGCCTTTTCCTTGCAGCGGTTTCATGCCCTAGATGCAAAGGCTCCGACCACATCAGAGGATTGCGCCATGACCGAGACCTATGTCCCGCCCCGTATCTGGACCCACGACGAGGCCTCTGGCGGGAGCTGGGCCAGCGTAAACCGCCCCACCGCAGGCGCCACCCATGACAAGGCCCTGCCGCAAGGCGCACACCCGCTGCAGCTTTATTCGCTGGCGACACCAAATGGCGTCAAGGTGACTGTGATGCTGGAAGAGCTGCTGGAGGCAGGGGAAACCGGCGCAGAATACGATGCCTATACCATACGGATCGGTCAGGGAGAGCAGTTTTCCAGCGGCTTTGTCGCGCTGAACCCAAACTCCAAGATCCCCGCGCTCCTTGATCGCGACACCGGGATCCGCGTGTTCGAGAGCGGCTCGATCCTGCTCTACCTCGCTGAAAAATTCGACCGCTTCCTGCCAAAGCCGATCGCGCAGCGGACCGAGGTGATGAACTGGCTGTTCTGGCTTCAGGGCTCTGCCCCCTATCTTGGGGGTGGGTTCGGGCATTTCTATGTCTATGCACCAGAGAAATTTGAATACCCGATCAATCGTTTCACCATGGAAACCAAACGCCAGCTTGACGTCTTGAACCGAGAGCTGGGCCAAAATCGCTATCTCGGCGGGGACAGCTACACGATCGCGGATATGGCAACCTGGCCGTGGTACGGCAACCTGGCGCGCGGCATTCAGTATGACGCGGGAGAGTTCCTGCAGGTGCAGGACTACCCCCATGTGATCCGCTGGGCCGAAGAGATCGCCGTCCGCCCGGCCGTGATCCGAGGCCGTATGGTCAACCGGATCACGGGCGAGCCGAGCGAACAGCTCCCCGAACGCCACAGCGCCGCAGATTTCGAGAACCTCGCAACCGGCGAGTGACGACCTGGGAAGGGTCGGACCGGAACGCGCCAACACGCAATGTCCGGGGGCGCCTTGATGAAACCAGACATCCGGCACGCCGTGCGGCATCAGCAGCGAACACCATAATTTAGCGAGCACCATAATTTACGGCCAATGCCCCCGCGATTCAGCGCCGCTCGCACAAGCGACGAGACCCCAGACATGACATCCAGTCATATGAGAAAGTAAGGAAATCAAGGTGGTGCGGGTGGAGGGACTTGAACCCCCACGCCTTGCGGCGCCAGAACCTAAATCTCGCGTGGATTGATAGATTTCAGCGCCTTAGCGTCAGAGTTTCCCCAGACAAACCCAGAACGAAAATAGAAACCGGGAAACCAGTTCAACGTGTACGGGCGTACCTTGGGAAGGAACAGAATGCTCACGAGCGCTACTTGCCCGGCACAAATGTATGCGACAATCGCATAGACCCAACTGTTAAGCGCCAATAGCGCATACAGACCTGCAGCAATTCCTGCGAGCATCGCCATAAGTAAGCCCACAGTGAGTTTGAGATCGACGCATTCTTCTTCGCTGTGGAGCTGCTTTTGCCGGTCAATCCAAACAGAGTTGTTCGAAAAAGCTGTTAGCAAAGCGAGATCCCACAGAGCTGGGAGGTTCTTGGTCTTAAACGAGCAATCACATATCGGAAGGCGCTCGGCACTTAGATCATCGGACGCAAACTCTGTCGAAAGCAAAATTGTTGGCACCTGGGGCAGATCTTTACGGAAGAGCAAGAGCCGCTCGACCACAGGGCCCGCACCACCCAGACTGTCGACATCGACAAACACAGCAATTGTACCACTGTCCAGGCAGAGACTGCTAACCCAAAGTGAGGAAATCGTAGATACCCGCTCGACAGAAATCCCCCTCTTTCCCAGTGCGTGGCCTATGGCCTCGAAGGCCTGCCCATTCTTCCCGCAAAACACGACATGCGTGATGTTTGAGATTTCAATGCCGTTCTGGCCTCCGGAATTGCGCTGGGGTCTCATTGAATTCTACCTTTAGGCTCTGTTGGGCTTGAAGAGGTGATTGAACGAGCTGAACTATCAATCTTCTCTCTCGAAGCACCGGAGACAACTAGATCATTTTCCTGAAATGCCGCAGCAACTTGGGTGCGATTGGCCGCTCCAAGTTTGCGAAATATTGATCTGATGTGCATTTTTACAGTCGGTTCAGACAGGCCTAGTTCAAATGCAATGACCTTGTTCGTTAGGCCCAGTGCCAAAAGCTCTCCGATCGACTGTTCACGAGGAGAAAGGCCCCACAGACTTTCGCCCAGAGGCTTCGCAGCCAGCACGTTCGCTGGCGCGTAAACTCCGCCACCTAGGACAACCCTAAGGATGTCACACAGATTGCCCAGGTTGGTGCTTTTGGGAATGTATCCGCGGACACCGCGATTTAGCGCCTCATGCGCGAATTGATCAGAGACGCCGCCGGTCAGCAATACAACCGGGATTGGTGCCGCTTTCTCGACGATTTCAATGATGCTGCTCATGCCCGTCATATCCGGCATGTGTACATCAAGCAGGATCAAATCAAAGCCGCAGCTTTCCTGCGAAACTGCGGTCAAGACATCAGCGCCGCGCTGACAGGTTGTGACCTCATAGTCTCCCGCTTCAATTGCGAATTTCAGGGTGTCGAGCAATAGAAGGTGGTCATCAGCGACCAGAATGGACTTCTTGCGAATAACGTCTTTGGACGGTGTCAATTTTCACTCCAACTCGATGTAACCTCGCTGTGAGGAGGCTTATCCGAGTAAGATGCCGCGACGACAACACGTCCATCAGGATGTAGAAAATATCCAAAAGATATCTGCGCCTTGTATTGACTTGGCGAGCACTAAAAAAATCGCTTCGCCTTCCTTCATCGGGTGTCCAGGAGTGCGAGAGGCAGCATACTACTTGTTTTATAGTAGGGCATCACACCAGTTCGCATGTTTGCCACTGCAACGCGGCAAACAATGAGCAACTATCGACGGTAACCTTTCGATAGCAGGAGGTACGCTACTCCGCAAATTTGGGCAGAATGTCGCAGGCGCCATAGCCCGTACCTGAACGCCCTAGCGCGCCTGTTCGGCCCGTGTTTCTGCTCACTGCACTTCTCTGACCGTCGTACGACCGACAAAGTGGAATGCACTCACGTCCGCTAAATCAACGGCTCTGCCGTGATCGCAGTTCTATAGCCTCCGCTATCTAGGCTATGTTCGGCCTTGGTGATCAGCCACTCTCCGTCGACATAGGACCGGAACCCAACCGCCAATAGCTTTGCCTCGGCCATCGCATCCGGATCGCCCGGCATGGTGACAGATCGACCACGCCCTACCCTAACGGGTCGCAGCAACTCAGACGGCGCAGCCTTGTTCGGAAACCGGCGTTTGAGGCAAGCATTTAGGCTTCGACATGTCAGAGATGATCTTGGCGATCACCCAAATTGCGACGGCTGGAACAACCCACACCTGTGAGACGGTGACCAAAATAACGAGGTTCCAACGGTCAACTTGATCATAAACAACTAGAGAAGTGGCGGTCCACACCGCAATCAGGAGCCAGGGCCAGAACACGATGAGGGCTATAATTAGACCTGGTTTCATTACCTTTCTCCACTCTCTTGTCGACTAACCAAACTACGCAAATGACAGGGATGTTATTGCAATCGCAAAGGCGAGCTTTTGCCCGATCAATATCACTTGCTGTGAACCGATCCGACGGCACTGAGCCACCTTGAAACCCGATGAACCCTGCTCCCATTCCTAATGCACATGGATGGGGCCATAGGAGGCAACTCATAACCCAGACACGACACTTGTGCGAGAGGCTGCTAGGGCAACGCTGCGATCGCGCTGGCCACCCAAATGCGGACCTTCACGGCTACTCAGTTGATCAACGCGATGCTGCGATCAGTGCAGACGTCAGCAACGCGCAGGGTAGCGACATTTGCAAAGTCGACAGATCTTGCAGCTTTGCGGGCGATCAATGCTGCAGTCCCACGAGGAAGAGCAGACCTTCGCCGCCTTTGCGTTCGCCGACTATCATCGAACGGAAAGGGTGCGGGACGAAACGGACCTTCATCCGGATCGCCCGCCACTGCTCACCTACAATTGGAACAGACCCAAGGCATTCACCACATCGCGCTTTGTCGCCTCGGTGCGCTCACGCGCCCGTTCCGTGCCCTCTTTGATCACCTCAAGAACATATGCCCGGTCTTCGGAGAGCAGTGCCCTGCGCTCGCGAATTGGGGCAATGAGGTCCTGGAGAATAACTTCCAGTCGCGCCTTGATCTTGCCATCGCCAAGCCCGCCGCGCTGATACTGTGCCTTAAGCTCGGCAAGCCCGTCCTGGTCCGGATCGAAGGCGTCGAGATAGGTGAAGACAACATTGCCCTCGATACAGCCCGGGTCTTCGATGCGCAGGTGGCTCGGATCGGTGAACATCGCCCGGACAGCACCTCGGATCTCATCCGACGACGCGGACAGCGCAATCGCATTCCCACCGGATTTCGACATCTTGGCCTTGCCGTCGATACCGGGCAACCGGCCCGCCTTGGGGATAATCGCCCGGGCCTCGGGCAGCACGGCGCGACCTGAGATTGCGTTGATGCGCCGCACGATCTCGTTTGTTTGCTCGATCAGCGGAGCCTGATCCTCGCCGACCGGCACGACAGTCGCCTTGAAGGCCGTGATGTCCGCCGCCTGTGCCGCCGGATAACAGAGAAATCCAGCGGGAATATCGCGCCCGAACCCCCGCGCGCGGATTTCATCCTTGATCGTCGGGTTCCGTTCTAGCCGCGCGACCGTGACAAAGTTCAGGTAGAGCATCGACAGTTCGGCCAACGCTGGAAGATGCGATTGCAGGCAGATGGCCGTGCGACCGGGATCAATACCAACAGCCAGGTAATCAAGCGCGACCTCGATCACGCTCCGCCGCACTTTCTCCGTATCATGAGCGTTGTCGGTCAGGGCCTGGGTATCGGCCAATAGAAGGAATTGTTCATGGCTGTCCTGGTAGCGCAGCCGGTTTGCAAGTGAGCCTGCATAGTGCCCGATGTGAAGCGGGCCGGTCGTGCGGTCGCCTGTCAGAATGGTTGGTCTGTTCATTTGCGTCTTCTCATGAAACGAGAGGCAGCGCATCGGGAACCTTGGAAAACAAAAGGCCGCCCATGCGGCGGCCTCGGAATACGTTTGGTCATCCGGCCACCCTGTCAGGAGGCCAGCCACCAAGTCATTGCGATGATCATAGTGTTTTCCATGGATAACTAGCTATCGTCGGCAAGATCGCTCGTCAATCAAATGGTAGTGACGGGCTCAAATCTGACTTGCGGCGCTGCGGCACCGGGTTGCTGGGATACTACAGCTGGTCACCGCCGCCAGATGACGCCAGTCAGCCCAAACAAGACATTCGAGCCAGGCGCAGTGGGCGCTCTGCTGCGAGGGCAAAAGATCCCGAGCAATTTCCCAGAAGCGGACATTCCACGCTGCCCGATCTGCCATGGCAATGCTGCACCTTGCTCAAACGTCAGCGAAGCGCAGGGAGCGGGCTTTGCAAACTCAGCCGCTTGACGCAATTAGCCGAGGTTTTCTGCTGCGGCGCAGCCCGCTGTTTCTGCCGTTCGCCATGACTGCGAGGTCCTGGATCCTGTGCATTCACACAAAGCGGGACAAAGTTAGCTTTCGCGGCGACTGGGCCGAAGGCAGTTAGCTAGCCTCCGAAATTCGGACCCTGACATAAGCTACGATTTGCAGCCTGCTGATCTTCGACGAGAAGGAGAGCAGATATGTCGAAACGGAAACAGCACGTGCCTGAGTTCAAGGCGAAGGTTGCGCTGGAAGCCCTGCAAGGCGAGGAGACGGCGGCCGAGCTTGCAATCCGGCTCGGGCTGCATCCGACGATGATCCATCAATGGAAGCGGGCCCTGCTCGAGAGCGCATTAGGCGTGTTCCAGCCTGATGTCATTCCTTTCCCATCTTTCACGCTTTACATGATTTTAATCTAGGCAAGGCAAGGTTCGGCAGTGTCGTTAAAGAGTTAGATTTTGGGTGAGCCCAATGAAGTTCACTGAGGCAGACGTAGCAAAGCTTATTCACTTGACCTATAAGGCCGCAGTAAACGGCGAGGCCGGATGGAGCGGGTTCCTTTCAAAGTTCGGAGAAATCTGTGACGGGTCTAAGACGTTTTTTCTGATCCAAGATAGCTCCCAAAAATCGCCAAACGGTATTCTATATGATGGCTTTGACCCAGAATGGATTGACGCGTTTGAAGCATACTATGCATCGATCAACCCAACACCGGTAAACCTTTTTGGCGTAGGAGAAATCAACACATCGGCGATGATGATCGACCCCAGTAAGATGGAGCAGTCTGAGTTCTACAACGATTGGCTGAGGCCACAAGAGGACCTGATTGGCTCGGCAGCCCTAACAGTAAGCAGGTTCGCTGAACAAATCTTCGTCATTGGTAGCAGCATTCGGCGGAAAGATATTGAGAGAAAAGAACAAGCTACAGCGCGCCTATTGAAACTGCTTAGACCTCATATCTTCATGGCCTTAGATGTTCAAAAAACCGTCTGCAATCAAAAGCTCATACTAGCAGTATCCGCGAAGAGTGAGGCCGAGAATGTTGGTGTATTTGTTACTCATGGGCACAGCCGCCTTGTCTATGCAAATGATATTGGTTTAAGTCTGCTCCGAGAAGGCCATGTGGTTCACCTTGATGAGTTGGGCCGGTTTCGCTTCTCGCATTCAGAGGACGAGCGCTTACACCATGCGGCGATCCCTGCAATTGTGAGTGATACCTTGGGCGAAATTCGTTCATTTAGAGCACGCGGGGGAGCAGAAACTGAATTTGTCTTCAGGTGCACACTCACACCTCTCCAAGTTTGCGATGTACTACCCGGTCCACTAGCCGCGATACGCGCAGGATCAGCAGGCCTCAATGTCCTGACTGTCGAAAAATCGACGGGGCTGGGATTTAGAAATCCCATTTAGGCAAAGTTGCTGAGCGATTTCCGCAAGCAGCTACAAAGCAGTGACGTCTTGCTCATTTGGTCACCTATCTCCATCGACGTCAGCGCTAATAGGTGAGTTAGTGTCGACTACCATGCTCACCTGGTCCAAGAAACTGCACATAAAGCAACTAACGTTTACCGGTACGGCGCCATCAGAGGATCAGACAAGACCCAAAAACGACCGCTAGATTAAATATGCCGGAGCTTTTCTCTAGCGGAACTAAGCAGTATTTACTCGCCTTAACAGAGGCATACAATAATCGGTCTATCTAGGATCAGGATCCATTGATTTCCTTTTGGCAGTGTGATTCACGTTCGAAAAACGAGCTTTGGCCATGTCTGATCTCTTCTGGCTTACGGAGGCGTAGATGGCGCGTTTAGAGCCCTATTGCCCGAAATCCCACGGCAAGCTGCGTGTCGATGGCCGTCGCGTGTTGAGTGGAATTATCTTTATCAATCGTAAAGGGTTGCGATGGCGCGACGCTCCTGCTGTATACGGCCCCCACAAAATGTTGTATAAACTTTGGAAGCGGTGGAGCGACAAGGACATCTTCGCACAGATGGTGGCTGGATTGGCTGCCGGGCATGGCGAAGAGAATACCGTGATGATCGACGCAACCTACCTCAAGGCGCACCGGACCGCGACCAGCATGAGCGTGAAAAAGGGGGGGCGGTCGCCTGATTGGCCGGACTAAGGGTGGCATGAATACGAAGCTGCACGCGATCTGCGACAGTCATGGCCGACCACTCAGCTTGTTCGTAACTGCCGGGAAGGTCAGCGACTACATAGGCGCGCGGGCTCTGCTCAGCACCCTTCCGGATTCCGAGTGGCTTCTCGGGGACCGCGGCTACGCCGCTGGCTGGTTCAGAGAGACGTCGAAAGACGAAGGGATACGCGCCTGCATCCCTGGCCGGAAGCAGCGCAAGATAACCGTGCGATATGACAAGCGGCGCTACAAACGCCGAAATCGCATCGAGATCATGTTTGGCAGGCTGGAGGATTGGTGACGTGTCGCGACTCGATACGACCGGTGTCCGAAGGTCTTCCTCTCAGCCATAGCTCTCGCCGCTCTTGTCATCTACTGGTTACGAGCCCAGACCCTAAGGGCTTGAAAGTCACCGTTGGCATATAAGGCACGAACGGCAGCAAAGTGCCGTTCTTCATTTATCGTTGTTTTCACGGCTCTCCCGCACGCCTGACTTTTCCCAAACATGCATGCGACCTTTTTGACGCGCGTCGGTCAGCCAAAGCTTTTTGCGAATCCCTGCAACCTCAAAACTGCTGTATTTTCCACCTGAGAACTTCGGCCAGTCGATAGCCAGGCCTTGCTTAACCAATTCCTCAGATAGATCACGACCATCTGGCAGGAAGCACTTTGCAACTGTGCGGCCATATTGGTCTTCAGCAGTAATTTCAGCACGGATTTTGTGCCCCTTACACAGACGCACCATGGCCCATTTGGCCTTCTTGCCATAGGGATGATGTAGTTCTGGCGCGTCTATCCCAAATAGGCGGATTTGTGTTTTACGGATCGTAATTGTGTCACCATCTGTGACGTAAGCTGGCCCCTCCAATACGCGAGGCGCTGTGACAGAATGAGAAGACGTTTCATCGAACACCTCTACCGTTGTTGGGGCATGAGACTGCTCGGCATTAGACGCATCGGGCTCCAGTGTTTTGGATTGTGCGGAAGACACAGTGATGCTTCGGCCTGCCTTATAGGCAAGCGTTTCTCTAACAGGTTTCCTACTTGGTTTGGTCTGAGACCGATAAGTCGGCTTAAACAGCGCTCTCAAGAGAAATTTCAACATGACTGAACCCTACGAGGCGGTGCCCGACAGAGCAAGAGATTGCTAAGGAAGCACGCAACAACATCTCCGATCCGCCAAGAGGGTATCTGCCAAATTACTCCGAGCTTGCCGCTCGTCCTCAAGGGCCACTACCTGCGTTTCTCTGACGTCTGCATTGATGCCCAGATCGCCTTGTTCAACTGGGTAGTCCTTAAGGTCCGCTCTTGGGTGGCCATCGCGATCGGAGCGGTGCCCTAGCAGCCTCTCGCACAAGTGTCGTGCTTGGGCTGTAAGCAGCCAAATGCACCTGCAGTATCCAAGCCAGACGTCGATGGCCGCTAAGGGCTCCGAGCCGCCTTGCGGCGATGCGGCACCTCGATTCTGGCCTAGCAGATCCTTGGACGGGCCAGGGATGACCGCAGGCAGCCCAAAGCGGACATGACGCCTAATACCCCTTTTTGGCAAAAGCGGACCTTTGAGACGACACCCGGCATGGGAGAAGTGCGGACGAAGCTGTCATTCGCTCCGGCTGCACCATTGGTTGTTTCTGAAGCTCCGTAAACGGGACGCTTTCATGGCCAAGGTCAACGCGAGAGCTTTGTCTCATACAGTGGCGGGTCATTGCCTGCCAATCCGAAGTTTTCCTATAGAAGCAGCACTCCAGTCAGTCGGCCCTCTAGCTTAGAGGGCTGGGGTTTTCGGCGGGTGCAACGTCGAAGATGTTCAGGATATCGAAGCCACCAAGTATAGCGTCGACGGCGATGGTTGCCAGAATAATGCCCATGACCCGGGAAATTACTGACGCGCCAGTATCTCCAATCAGGCGATGGACAAAGGTGGCGGCCAAAAGCAGAACAAGGGTAAAAGCGAGAACGACGACCAGCAGCGCTGCCGTAGTTGCTTGCTCGGCCAAAGTGTTGGAGCTGTTCTCGGTCAGTATCACTATGGCTAACATCGCCCCGGGAGACGCGATGGAGGGCATCGCCAGTGGGAAGACGGCGCCAGATAGATGATCGCGTTCGGCCTCTGAGATTTCGGTTTGAGGCTTTGAATCGCCAAAGATCATAGAGAGCGCGAACAGAAATAGAATGATCCCGCCGGCAATCTGGAAAGAGCCGAGGCGCAGACCGAGTGTTTCGAGAACCACTTGCCCACCCACAAGGAAGGCGAGCAGAACCAATGTTGCAATGGCAACTGCGCGAAGAGCGAAACGACGATGCAGATGCGCAGGTACGCTTGCGACTGCAAAGAGATAAACCGGGATCGTGCCTACGGGGTCAATAACGACCAAGAGCGTGATGAACTCACGAAATAGCGGCAACCAGTCGATCGAAAATGGTGTCATGGTACACTTTCATGGTGTTCAGAGTAGCAAGGGAATCGAGCACCAAAGGGTTTGGCCAGGACACTTCTGACGTTATCTTAAGCCGACATTCATTGGCAACGCAGCATCCGATTAAATGGACTCTTTCCCGCCATTCGCTGGATCTGCTTGTCAATGGGTATGAAGCGGACATAGGGACATTTGCAAAGTTTGAAGACCGCCCCGTAAGAGACATTCGACACACCGGCGGCATTCTGCGATCGCAGACCACATTCCGGTCATCCGTTGCAAGTGCAGAATCTGACTATGTTTGAACCCTACATTGCGTAGCGAATCCACCGCTGCGAAATGTTGCATAAAGTCCGCATCAGGTAGCTAGAGTACTAAACTGCTCCCCGTAGAACCTGCAGCTTCTCACCGATCAACGGGCCGGCTCCTTTATGAATGTCAAACCGTTACGCCTTGCAGGACCTGTTCCCGCGAAAGCTGGTCCCGCGTGCCTTGCATCAGGACCGCGCCGCGCCGCAGAACAATGAACGTGTCGGCAAGATTATAGGCGAAATCGAAATACTGCTCGACCAGAATGACGGCCATCTCTCCTTTGGTTCGGAGGTGGCGAATTACCTCGCCGATCTGCTGGATGATGTTGGGCTGAATGCCTTCGGTCGGTTCGTCCAGCAGCAAAAGTTGAGGCTTGGTGATCAGCGCCCGGGCAATAGCAAGTTGCTGTTGCTGGCCACCCGACAGATCACCCCCGCGCCGGTTCTGCATTTTCTTCAGCACCGGGAACATATCGAAGATCTCGTCCGGAACAAAATGTTCCTTTGTTGGCAGGCAGACAAAGCCGGCCTCAAGGTTTTCGCGGACAGTCAACAGCGGGAAAATCTCCCGCCCCTGCGGCACGTAGGCCACACCTTTCCACGCCATGCGATGGGCTGGCAGAGGTGGAAGGGCCTCACCGTTTAGTATCAAATCGCCGCCCGAGCGCGGATGCGTCCCCGAGATCGCCTTGATCAGGCTTGTTTTCCCAACGCCATTGGTGCCCATCACGCAGGTCACCTCTCCTCGCGTGGCCTCCAGCGAGATACCGTTGAGGATTTGCGAATGCCCGTAATGTAGGGTCAGATCGGTCAGTTTCAGCATTGCTTAGCGCCCCAGATAGACATCGATGACGTCCTGATTTGATGTGACATGATCCAGTGAGCCCTCGGCCAGAACCGAGCCTTCATGCAGGACTGTGACCTTGCAATTGAGGCGGCGCACGAACTCCATGTCATGCTCGACCACAACAACGGCGCGGGTTTTGGCCGCCTGTACCAACAGATCAGTCGTGTGTCCGCGTTCTTGCGGGGTCATCCCGGCGGCGGGTTCGTCAACCAGCAGAAGGCGGGGTTCCTGCGCAAGAAGCATACCGATCTCAAGCCATTGTTTTTGCCCGTGGCTGAGTTCGCCAGATTTGCGGGTCAACTCATCCTTCAGACCAATTTCAGAGGCTAGATCGGCGACCTTGTCCAGATCATCTGCTGAAGGCCGATAGAACAGCACGCCCAGCCAGCCGCGCTTGTTTTTCAGCGCCATCAGCAGGTTTTCCTGCACGGTTTGATCTTCGAACACCGTGGGTTTCTGGAACTTACGCCCGATGCCAGCTTGCGCGATCTTCGCTTCGCTCATTCGCAACAGGGAAACGGATTTCTCACCCCAGATCACACGGCCTTCGTCGGGTCGGGTCTTGCCGGTGACGATGTCCATAAAGGTGGTTTTGCCCGCCCCGTTCGGTCCGATCACCGCGCGCAGCTCGGCGTTACCGATCTGGAAGGACAGGTTGTTGATGGCGCGGAACCCGTCGAAGGTAACCGACACGCCGCTGACCTCTAGCAGAGTGCTCATTCCGTGGCCTCCTTTTCCCGCAACGCGCTTTCATCAGGCCCCAGGGCCGCGCCGTGGCGCTCTGGCGCGCGGCGGTTGGTCCAAAGGTCGAACAAACCTCCGATCCCTTGCGGAGCAAACAGTGTGACCAACACGAAGGACACGCCCAGCAGCACCTGCCACCAGTCGACCCATTTGATCGTGTAGAACCCCAGCGGGATATCTGGTGCCTGCCCGCCCGTGAACCATGTGCTGAGCAGGCTGACGAACGCCGCGCCGATGACGGCGCCGTACAGGCGACCACGCCCGCCGATGGCGACCCATACAGCCAGATATATCGAGGCGATCGGGGCCATCTCCTCGGGGTTGATGATGCCCGCCTGCGGATAATAGAGCGCCCCCGCTACGGCGGCGATACAGGCGGTTAGGGTGAAGACGGCCAGCTTGTAGACTTCGACCGAGTAGCCGAGGAATCGCACACGCGCCTCGTTATCGCGGATGCCCCGGATGACCGAGCCAAACTTGCCTGACACCACCCATGCCGCCAGCATGTATCCCAGCCCCAAGGCCAAAGCCGAGGCCCAGAGGAACCAGATCGACACCACATCCTGCGAAGCCGTGACGCCCGGCAGGTTCTGCAAGCCCGACAGGCCGTTGTTGCCGCGCAAGCCGCTGTCGTTCTGGAACAGGTACAGGGCCAGTGCCAACGTCATCGCCTGTGTCAGGATTGACAGGTACACACCGGTGACACGGCTTCGGAAAGCCAACCATCCGAAGATCAGCGCCAGCAGACCCGGAACCAGCACAACCAAGATCAGCTG
>Ga0208015_1000594_pt1 | contig 17482 bp, 11 predicted proteins | sample 26BtaG_FD_184101 | JGI IMG/M metagenome (GOLD analysis project Ga0208015, IMG submission 184101) | Marine viral communities from Cariaco Basin, Caribbean Sea - 26B_WHOI_OMZ_CsCl (SPAdes) (version 2) | ecosystem: Environmental > Aquatic > Marine > Oceanic | place: Caribbean Sea: Cariaco Basin...
CGTGAGTTAGACGCTGTAGCGATGATACGAGCTTGATAAGACAAGCCTTCTGCAGTCGCTTGTGACTCTTTCATCATGACCACAGCAGCAGCACCATCAGAGATAGAGCTGGCGTTAGCCGCGGTAATGGTACCATCTTTAGCAAAAGCGGCACGTAGCTTAGGAATACGCTCAGCATCAGCAGTAGCAGGCTCTTCATCAGTACTGACTACGGTATCGCCTTTACGACCACTGACCGTGACTGGGACGATTTCGTTTTCAAAATGGCCTTCTTTATCGGCGGTTAAAGCACGATTCAGCGACTCGATAGCGAAAGCATCCATCTGCTCGCGCGTATAGCCTCTCTCGTCTGCTTTTTCTTGTGCAAACTGACCCATAAGTTTGCCGGTATCAGCATCTTCAAGGCCGTCTAAGAACATATGGTCTTTGACTTCTTTATGACCCATACGGTAACCACCACGAGCGCCTGGCAAGATATAAGGGGCGTTGGTCATAGATTCCATGCCACCCGCAACTGCGACATCAAAGCTACCGGCTTTAATACCGTTATAAGCTTGCATGACGGCTTTTAGGCCAGAACCACAAAGTTTGTTAATAGTGACCGCACCCGTAGTATCCGGTAAGCCCGCTTTACGCATCGCTTGACGAGCAGGGCCTTGACCCACCCCAGCGGTTAGAATACAGCCCATGATAACTTCTTCAACTTGCTCAGGTTTTACACCTGAACGCTCTACTGCTGCTTTGATAGCTGCTGCGCCTAAGTCGGTCGTAGTAGCGTCTTTTAATGAGCCTTGAAAGCTGCCCATTGGGGTACGTGCGCCGTTTAAGATGACAATTGAATCATTTGACATAGTGAAGTCCTTTTTATGTGGGTTACAACAATAGAAAAAGCTAAACAATAGCTTTAAACAATAATAGCTCTAAACACTACAGATATTGGGTCTAGATAGCCGGTTGCAATAAATAAAACACGTTTACTGACTAGGGCTTAGCGAGTAACCTCACCTTAGCCAAACTGAATCAATAAACGCGACATCATTCATTTATGCTAACTCATCCAGACGAATGCGCACTACCTTATCGGTAATGGCGGTAAGCTGCTCTATTTTCTCAATAGCTAAGTTCATTTGGCTTTCGACGACGGGTAGGGTCAAGATAATGACCGGCACCTGGCCAACTTTATGCGCTGGCTTTTGCAAGATAGCGTCGATATTAATACCGGCATCGCTGAGGATACGGGTAATATCAGCCAATACACCAGGCGTATCTAACGCATGCAGGCGTAAATAATACCCCGTTACCATTTGCTCAGCTGCCAAAACAGGCGTGTCTGAGAGCGCTTCAGGTACAAAAGCTAAATGCGGCACATGATGGCCATGACCATTGGCGCTAAGCACGCGTACGAGGTCCATAACATCCGCCATAACGGCAGAGGCGGTCGCCCCAGCACCAGCGCCATCCCCATAATAAAGGGTTTGACCTAGCGGATGTGAGTTGACCAATACCGCATTTTTAACACCATTGACATTGGCTAATAAAGCTTCTTGTGGAATCAAGGTAGGATGGACGCGCAGCTCAATGCCTGTCGCACTATTGGCGTCTTCTGCATTGTGATTGCGGCGTACTGCGAAACCCAGGTGCTTAATACGATAGCCCAACTCTTCCGCATAATCCACATCTTGTAATGTGATACCCGTGATACCTTCACAATAAACCTTATCAAACTGTAGCGGTATGCCAAAGGCGATTGAGGCGAGTAGGGCAAGCTTATGGGCAGCATCAATCCCTTCAACGTCAAAGGTGGGATCGGCTTCAGCGTAGCCCAACTGTTGCGCTTCTGCTAACACATCGGCAAAAGGACGGCCTTTATCACGCATCTCTGACATGATGAAGTTGCCAGTACCATTGATAATACCCGCCAACCATTCAACTTTATTCGCCGCTAAGGCTTCACGCATCACTTTGATGATGGGAATACCACCCGCTACCGCTGCTTCATACGCCACATGGACGTTATGAGCCTCTGCAAGAGCAAAAATTTCATTGCCATGTTCGGCTAACAAAGCTTTATTGGCCGTAACTACATGCTTGCCGTTTTTGATAGCGTGCAAAATCAGCTCTTTAGCGACCGTAGTACCGCCAATAACCTCAATAACGATATCGACATCCGCACTAGCAGCAATGCTCATTAGATCATCACTTTGCTGAATACTGGGGTCAATATCATCGCGTTGGCGACGGGTACCCACATGGGTAATACGAATGTCATAACCACTGCGGCGTTTAAGCTCCGCTAAGTTATCATTGATAAGGCTGACGACACCCGTGCCGACAGTGCCAAGACCAAGTACCGCTAGATTGATAGAATTGCTCACAGTATCCTCAAAAAATAATGGAATGAAACAAAGGTATAAATTAATGCAGGGGGCGGACTGCCTAACGTCGGATTAAAACTATAATTGACCAAGTTGCCATTAACTAAGCTCTAATTTAGTAAACTGTAATAACTGCAGCTTTGCTGAAAACGCTAAAATCACTTTAGACAGTCTCAATTAATAACAGGCAATAATTATTAACAGGCAATGCTTATTAAGAAATGCCCACAGCTTGAGCAATTTGCTCAGGAGGTAAATAACCGCCAATTTGGCGACCGTCTTCGGTATAGATAGCAGGCGTGCCATTCACCCCTAGACTCATACCCAACTCAATTTGCTCACGTACTGGGTTTTGGCAATTTGCAGCTTGAATCTCGCTTCCTGCCATGGCTTTGTCCATAGCTGTACTGCGATCTTTACTACACCAAATGGCTTCTGATTTTGGGATAGACGGCTCACTTCTAGGCCAAGCTAAATAACGCACTTCGATACCTGAAGCATTAATCTGGTCGATTTCTTCATGGAGTTTATGGCAGTAAGGGCAGTCGGCATCGGTAAAGGCATACACCACTGCTTTGGTCTCACCTTTCGCCGGATAAATAATCATATCTTTTTTGTCGACGGCTGCCAGCTTGTCTTTAGCTCCACTAGCCATCATGGCCGCACTGATATCGACCGGGGTGCCACCGCCCACTTGGACAATCTGACCTTGAATAATATGGCGTCCTTCAGCATCTGTAAAGAAGGAAGGCAGACCTTCAGCGCTTACCCAATAGATGCCTGGCATGTCGGTAGGTACCGCAGAGGTGATGGTCTCATTAATACCAGAAGCTTTTAAATTGGCTTGTAGTGCCTTAACAATAGTAGCATCGCTCTCTTTTGCAACTGGGGCTTTATTGGCTGCGGTATCGGTAGAGGCTTTAGTAACAATCTCAGATTTTTTTGCCGTCGTATCTTGCGTATTATTAGAACACCCCACGCTGAGCATCGTCATGACAGCTAGACTTAATAATGACAAACGCTTGGTTCTATTAGCAAACGGAGATAACAACTTCATATACAGTATCCTTTGGCTCTCATCCGCAACCTGAGCCCAGTTAGGATCAAGGCTTGCGACGAGATAAAATGGTAATACGCTATCACTAGTGAGCTCGGTATGGTAAGAGCCTTAAGCGCTTAGCTGAGCTTAGTGAATCCGTCAATTATGGTAGCATAGTTTGACCCGTAACACTCATATCCTACAGGTATTTGCGCTAGCCTGCACTCACTTATGACGGGTGGCAACACAAAATTCTTTGGGGTAAGGACAACTATTAAGACTGGCTGGCAATCGCTGGCAATGGCTGGCAATGAGTGTTAGTGACTGTTAAAAAAGGCAGCTATTAGCCTGTGTAAAATAAGATGAGACAATCGAGTTAATGTCATATTAGAAAAATTAAAAGTCATTATTACAATAAGCTAATAGGTTTAGCGATACAGCGACTGATTATCAGCACTGTCTACCCTATAGTGTGCTTAGGTAAACCAACCGTATAAAAGTTAATAAAGACCTCAATTAAGATACAGTTATGTTATTTTAATTGTGCAAGGGTACGCTAGACTAGCGATAATTTATGGCGTAGTTCTGTATAGTAGCCTTACTGTACGACAGATTATAGCTACGCTAACGCCCACTTACTTAAAGGAGAATTTATGGCAGGGGCCAGTTTATTAACATTGCTTGATGACATCAGTGTGATTTTGGATGATGTCTCCGTGATGACCAAAGTTGCCGCTAAAAAGACGGCTGGGGTACTCGGAGATGATCTCGCGCTAAACGCTGAGCAAGTTACGGGTGTGAAAGCTGATCGTGAGCTGCCTGTTGTCTGGGCAGTGGCGAAAGGCTCGTTTGTCAATAAGCTCATCTTAGTACCTGCTGCATTATTAATCAGTGCTATATTTCCTCCTCTAGTAACGGTGCTATTGATGTGTGGAGGCTTATTCTTATCTTATGAAGGGGCTGAAAAAGTTATTCATAAGTTTTGGCCACAATTGCTGCCGCATGATGAAGCGCAAAATGAACGTATTCGTGCCAATGCTGACGAAACTGTAGATTTGGTCGCTTTTGAGAAGAGTAAAATCAAGGGCGCCATTCGTACCGATTTTATTTTATCAGCGGAAATTATCGTCATTGCTCTTGGGGCAGCTGCAGGAGCGACTTTGCTAGAGAAGACTTTGGTCTTATCTATTATTGCGATAGCTATTACAGTAGGCGTCTATGGTTTGGTCGCAGGCATTGTGAAAATTGATGACTTAGGCTTATATCTCACTAAAAAAGACAGCGAATTTCAACAGAAAATAGGCAGTTTCTTATTAGCCGCTGCGCCTAAATTGATGAAGTTCTTATCCATTGCAGGGACGTTAGCTATGTTCTTGGTCGGTGGTGGTATTTTAGTTCATGGGATTAGCTTCTTACACCATAAGGTCGATGATTTAGCCCATTTAACAGGCATGTTCGATGGCCTAACCACGATGTTGCTTAATGGCTTGGTGGGTCTAGTTGTTGGGGTAGTACTGGTGGGTATTATCACTATGATTGGCAAAATGCGGGATGGTAAGCAGTCTGCAGCCCATTAAGAATAACCAGCAAGCTTAGCAACGCATAAAAAAAGCCTCATCCAGTGATGAGGCTTTTTTAGTAATAATTATTATGGCTTAGTGCGCAGGCAAGCTGCTAACCCTAAGCCAGAGCTGCTTACTCTTCGTTGCTCGAGTCCGTAGGAGCTTCTACAGCATCCTGAGATTTTTGCTCAGACTGAGTCGATTTTTTAGGCTCATTTTTTGCCTTACGACTGCGTGCTTTTGGCACTTTAGGCGTCGTTAGATTAAACATGTTGCTCTGTTGCGGGAGCAGTTGCTCCGCGACATTTTCAATCATGTTTTTATAGCTGGCAATGGTCGTCTTAGACGGGGCAGCCTGCTCTTCTTCCGCAGTTTGCTCCTCGGTAGCTAGGGCATCTGCCTGTTGAGATGAGCTATCATCGTCGCTAGTTGAAGTTTCAGTCGTGGAGGTCTCAGTCACTGCGACTTCAGCTTCTTGAGGTGCTGCTTCAGGCTTTTGAGTCTCTGCTGCTGCACTTGAACTATCCACCACAGGGGTCGCATCGCTAGACGCTTCCTTTTCTGCAGACTCTTCTAGATGCTGTCTCACTTCCGCATCTTCGATAAGTAGCGCAGTACTCTCCTGTTCGACTTCTGCCGTTTTTGGCTCACTCGTAAGCGCGCTAGCCGCTACTTTATGAGCATCCAACTCTGTCCGTGACGCTGCTTGATAGTCAGGATGCTGACCACGAGGGTCATTGCTGGCACGACGCGTGATGGGACGAGGGTTGACCGCTGTCTTACCTTGCTCAATAGCGACTTGACGGACGGCTTGGGTCATACTATTGAAGCGACCTAAGTACGTCTGGTCTAACGGCGCATACCCGTAGTTGCTAAAGTTAAACTCACTACTAACCGCTGTACTTGAGTCAGTCGCTACTTCAGGAGTAGCTACTGTGCCTTGCGCAGCTGCCACAGCTTGAATAAAGCTAGCAATCACGCCTTGCTCTTTGAGTAAAGACTCAGCCTCAGGTAAGGCAGCATGGATAAACTCACCCACGGTACCGCGGATAGGCATCGGCTTTTGCTCGCTAGCCGCTACCGTAGTGGCTGATGGCGTAGCTGAGCCATTAGCTTGCTTAGCCTTTACAGCACGAGGGTCATTACTTGCCAAGCCAAACTTCTTCGCCGTCACATAACGGTCGGCAAACAAGGCAGTAGCATCATAAGCTGCAGCGACTTCGCTCTCAACCGTAGCTTCGGCCTTCACCGCTGCTTCTGCTGCCACAACAGTGTTTTGTTGTGCCGGCGCTGTAGCTGCAGTGTCAGTCGCTGACGGTTGCTGTATCGCAGTGTCCGCTTGCTCATTACGCTTTGCTTGCGCAGTAGTGTCAACCGTTGTGTTTGCTGACTCGCTGTTTGCCGAGCTGCTGTCTTTCACGCTGCTTGCTGCTGCAGTGCTTGCTTTGACGCTACTGTCCTTCGCCGTGCTAGCGTCAGCTTCTGAAGTAACGGGCGCTACTTGCGTATCCGCTTCATTACCTGATTTATTGGCCGTTGCTGGAGCAGAGTCAACCGCAGTAGCAGGTTGTTTTGTAGTCTCTGACGCTGGCAGTGACTCAGACACTGTATGACGCGCAGCATTATGATGGCTTGATTTCACGGCTTGGCCATTTTGCTCTGTAGACGTCACCTGATTTCTAGGCGCTTTGCTGTCATCTAGAGACAAGTGAACCACTTCTTTTGCCTTATGCGGCACAGGAGCTTCGTTTACTTGTAGCGACACTTCATTAGGGCTAGTGGCTTTATGAGCCTCATTTCTACGGCGCTCAGTATCAGGACGACGTGATGAGTTAGCCTCTCTTTGCTGGTTGCTGTCGTTGCTTCTATCATTACTTCTGTCATTGTTTTTATCGTGACTTCTTGCGCCCGAGCGTTCAGCGTTTCTATCCGTATTGCGATCACTGTTTCTGCCATTACCACGGTTTTGCTCTGACGTCTCTTTAGCATCGTCATTCGCTTTATCTGTATGCTGCGGCGTCAAAGTTTCACCACGCGGCATACTGCCACGCGAGTCACGACGGCTGTTAGAGCTGCGGCGGTTAGGGGCAGGTTTATTGTCATTATCTGACGCTGTGGCAGCTGCTGCATTGTCATTGCTGTTTACAGACTGCTCAGTATCGTCGCGCTTGTCTCTTCTTTGACGCGGCTTATTGGTCTTGCCTTTGCGTGATGACTTACGACGGCGACGATCTTGCTCGTCTTGCTCATCTTTGTTGTCATTCTCGCTAGTAGGGCCACTTTGATTCGCAGTGGCAGCTACTGGAGCATTTTCTTGCTCGCGACGTGTCGTACTCGCAGCTTGAGCAGCCATAGCTCTAGTGTCGATTTGACCTTGGGCACCGAGACTTTGGGCACCAGTATTGACGATAGCTTCAATGGCTTCCGCTGCAGCCTGACTGCTGAAGCTGTCCGTAGTCTTAGCTTGTGGCGTTGGCGCAAATAGGTTCGCCAACCACGCTACGGCATGCGGTGCTGGGGTAGCAGGCGCAGTATTAGCAGTTGCTTGTGGCGCTACCGCAGATGCTGCCACAGTGTTAACTCTGCTCTCTTGATTATAAGAGGAGGCTGGGGCGCTGCTAGCTTGGTTGTTATTATTTTGATTGTTGTGAGCTTGATGGCTATTAGTTTGATTGCTTTGCGTCTGACGGTGGTCAGCTTGAGCGTTATTAGCATGACCATTGGCTTTGCTAGCTGAGCTGGCCGTATTATTTTGACGCGGTTGGCGAGTCGGTTGCTGTTCTGGACGCTCTTTATCCGCAGTCTGCCAATCGACATCATAGCCAAGTTCATTAGACTCTTGCAGCTGCATATCCGTGATGCGCTCGTAGCTAGAAGGAGCAAAACCATCACGGTTAAAGTGCAGCTTAAAGTTAGGCGACTCTAGATGGGCATGCGGCAAGATAGTGATGCGGGTACCACTGTCTTGCTCAAGGTAAACTAAGCTATCGCGCTTTTCGTTTAATAAGAAAGCGGCAATATCAGTAGGCACTTCTGCTTGTACTTCCCCTTGACGCTCTTTTAGCGCGATTTGTTCAATCTGACGCATGATAGAGAGGGATAGCGAGCGTAGGTCACGAATCATACCGTTGCCATGACAGCGTGGGCAGATATAACCCGTAGACTCTTCTAAAGAAGGGCGCAAACGCTGACGGCTCATCTCCATAAGCCCAAAGCGAGAAATATCACCAAACTGGACACGGGCACGGTCATATTTAGTGGCGTCGACCAAGCGCTTTTCGACTTCTTTTTGATGCTTGTTGTCATTCATATCGATAAAATCGATGACAATAAGACCACCCATATCACGCAGGCGCAATTGACGAGCAATCTCATCAGCCGCTTCTAAATTGGTATGATAAGCCGTTTCAGCGACGTCTGAGCCTTTAGTCGATTTTGCTGAGTTAATATCAATAGATACCAAGGCTTCAGTCTGATCGATAACGATTGAACCACCAGAAGGCAAGCGCACTTCACGCTGATAGGCAGTCTCGATTTGTTTTTCGATACCAAAGCGCGCAAACATGGGCTCAAAATCGGTATATTTACGCAGTTTATCGGCTTGTTTTGGCATAACCGCATCGATAAATCCGGCGGCTTCGATATAAGCGTTTTCGTTATCAATCCAGATTTCGCTGATATCATCGCGCAGGTAATCACGCACCGCTCGAGTCACCACACCCGCTTCTTGATGCACTAAACGTGGCGACGGGTATTTGCTGTTTTGTTCTTGGATGGCTTGCCAGATATTTAACAGATGATTGAGATCGTGTTGTAGGTCTTCTTGCGTCTTGCCAATACCCGCTGTACGAATGATGACACTCATGCCTTTTGGTAGGTCAAGGTTGCCCAACATACGCTTCATATCTTCGCGTAGTTTGCCTGAGATTTGACGAGAAATACCGCCACCGCGCGGGTTGTTTGGCATTAATACTAAGTAGCGACCGGCTAGCGAGACATAAGTAGATAGGGCAGCGCCTTTATTGCCACGCTCTTCTTTTTCCACTTGTACGATGAGCTCATCGCCTTCTTTGATTAGCTTGCGAATATTTTCATCACGGGCATTACCAGATAGATATTCGTTCGCGATTTCACGGATAGGCAAAAAGCCTTGACGCTGCGAGCCATACTCAACAAAGACGGCTTCTAGCGAAGGCTCAACACGGGTCACATGACCTTTATAAATATTGGATTTTTTCTGTTCGCGGGTACGATTCTCTAAATCGAAATCGTATAGATGATTGCCTTTACATAAGGCGACACGAATTTCTTCGTTATGAGTGGAGTTAATTAAAATGCGTTTCATATCAGTTTCCTATGAATACGCTGACTGCTAAAAGGTCATTTTAACGGCGGCTGTGTGAGGTTACCCTAATATTATAGGTGAAATAAGGAACGTCACAGAGCAATGGGATAGCAAAAATGGCTATCTTAACGCTAGTAAGTCGCTAAAGTTGGGAGGGTATCGATACTGACCAGCAGTAAAGAGAGGAGAGGAGGGTAAAACTAAAGTACGCTATAGACCGCCGTAACCTTGATACTGTCAGCTCATCTCACGATGAAAGCCAGTGTTAGGTCAGTGACTTAGACTGCTACGACTTGCATCGTGATAAGCCCAGTTATGAAATTTAAAAAAGTTAGCCTTTTTTACAGGGGTAAAGGGTCAACGCAGTGAGGCGTGAGTGGATAGTGACAGGGCATCAAACTGATACGCTGCGAACAGTAAATAAAGCACAACTTCCGTATTACTAACAAACTTCCGAGTACTGTACTACCAAATATCTGTTCTTTAGAGAGCTATCTGTAACTAGCTGTCTGTTAAATCACTGTCTTTTACCGGGCGCTTTATTATCCCTAAAGGGAAATACTTGCAAAATTTCAATACTGTAAGTAGCTAATAATAATCAACGGTGTAAGGGTTAATTATTCGCAGTGCTTCAGTCAAATATCGCTATAGCCAGCTTGATATAAATCTATCTATAACGATAAAAATGGGGAGACAAAGTCTATTTGTGCTCATGCTCTGTGCAACAGCGTCATCTGATCAGCGGGGCGTACTTGGCAAATAAAGGACTCTTTATTTGACCGCTAACAGTCAATGCTGGGTAAAAAGCATATAGAGCAGGTACTTATATTAGTGTTACCTTTCTTCACTCACTCGCAACAGCGACGATGTTCAGCGCGGTTAAAACGTCCAATCCAGCTGGCTATAGGCTTTGTAAGGGCCTTAATGGCAAGCTGACTAGGAGCCGAGCGTACTATGAATAAAGTAAGTAAAGTAATCTGCTAATTAAGTCGGACAAGCCGAATCAACCAACGGACTGCTTCGTAAAGACAACCTCCACATGAGGCTGTCATAATAACAACTTGCTAGCCTTATGAGCTGGTGTAAGGAGCTCATAGAGCTATAAAACTATAATGGTGGTTGAGTGGCGCAATGATGGCGTTAAGCCTACTTTAGCCCTTTTAATAAGGTAAGCTAACTTAACGTAAATCGCAGATAACTCAGTAATAACCAGCCAATTAATCGGTCTAATTCTACTTATTGATACCTGCTTAATTGCATCTCAACGTGATAAACTATAGCAAATCTTTGTGTAAACACCTAACTAAATATGTCAAATACCCCCAAAAGCGCGCCAGCGACGAGTCAATATTTTCCGCAAAGCGCCGACGACGAAATCGAAAACTTTAGCTTAGTCAACTATCTGGAAGTGACTCGCCATCAGCACGAGCAACGGGTAGATAATTTTTTATTGGCCCGCTTAAAGGGTCTACCAAAATCGCACCTGTATAAAATGATTCGTTCAGACGAAGTGCGGGTCAACAATAAACGTTGCAAGCCTTACGATAAGCTATATCGGGGGGATGTGGTGCGTATTGCCCCTGTGAAACTGGCGACTCGGGACAAACCTATCATCAGTCAAGATTTTGCTGACAGTTTGCTGTCGCGTGTCGTGTATGAAGACGATGGCCTGATTGTCCTGAATAAACCTTCCGGCATAGCTGTCCATGGCGGTAGCGGGTTAGACTTTGGCGTCATTGAAGCCATGCGCGAAGTCACAGGCAAAAAGTATCTTGAGTTGGTCCACCGGATTGATAAAGACACTTCTGGGTTGTTAATGATCGCCAAAAAGCGCTCTACCCTCAAGACTTTGCAAGAGTATCTACGCGATAAGACTATCCAAAAGACTTACTTATGTATTGTGAAAGGTCAACCTGTGCTAAATGAGCAGCGCATTGATGCGTCATTATTGCGCTATACCTTAGCCAGTGGTGAGCGCAGGGTCAAAGTCGACAACCAAGATGCTCAGACTAAATCCAGCCAAACCGATATTAAAGTGTTAGGTCGCTTCGATATGGCGGTCAGTCCGGTCAGTTTAATTGCTGCGAAGCCGCTGACAGGCCGTACCCATCAGATTCGCGTCCATTTAGCTCATATTGGCCATCCTATCCTGGGTGATGATAAATATCATGCTACCGATAAGTCGGGGGTGCACCGCCTATGCTTGCACGCTTGGCAGCTAGAAATACCTGAATACGAGTTGATTACCGCCCCTTTACCAGAGGATATCGCACAGTTGCTACCCGCTACGGTTGTATATGACTAAGTCAGTTAAAAATCAGCCATTTGAAAATAAGCTACTTAATCATAATTTATCAGATAAATCGCTAATCATTTTTGATTGGGATGGCACTTTGATGGACTCGATAGGGTTAATCGTGACCGCTATGCATGTGGCGGCGGGTGCGCAAGGGCTTAAAACTACAGATGATGAGGTAAAAGCCATCATTGGACTGAGTTTGATGCGCGGTATCGAGATTTTATTTCCTGATATCACAGATGAGCAAAGACAAATTTTGCAAACGGATTATGCGGACTACTATATTGCTAATAGCCATAAGACACCTTTTTTTCCAGGCATCGAGTCAATGCTAGAAATGCTATTAGCACAAGGTAAGCAGTTGGCGGTCGCGACGGGTAAAAAACGCGCAGGGTTAGATCGAGTACTTACAGCCTCGCGCAGCCGCGACTATTTCGTGAGTACGCGCTGTGCCGATGAGTCGGGGTCCAAGCCAGACCCACAGATGCTGTTAGACGTGCTGCAAGAGACCGGTCACAGTATTGCTGATGCGGTATTTATTGGCGATAGTATCCACGATATCCAAATGGCTAAGGCGCTAGATATGACCAGTATTGCGGTCAATTATGGGGCGGCAACCGCAGCGGTATTAGCGGCTGAAAACCCTACCTATCAGTTGGCGTCACCGCAAGAACTAATAGACTTATTGACAAATACCTCAAGTATAACGGCCACCCAGTAATAGATTATTGATTTTCCCTAGGGCGTGTCCTCAATTGAATTATGAGGCTAAAAGTGAGATAGATTTTTGTCAGTCCATGGAAATTTTGCAGAGAATATGAGCATATTGTCTAGAAATTTTCGCAGAGTGACGAAAATATAGCCAGTTTTAGTCCATTACACGCTAGTGTTGTTAATTGAGGACACGCCCTAACCAAAAAACCCTGCTATATGGCAGGGTTATTTGTATTCACAGTTTAGAGATAAGGATTAACCAGATAAGTTATGGACTTTAACGGGGTTATCCCTTTTTCTTCTATAGTACTTTTATAACGCTTTTATAGTTCTTCTTCTCGCGTATCGGCTAACGTAGAGTTGCCAAATTCTAACCAGTTGCCCATGACGCCTGCCAATTCATCAATACCTTTTTTACGCAAGGCTGAAAACAGTTGAATGGTACAAGGTAACTCTAATTTTTTGAGCTGACGCTTGGTCTCGAGTAGGGCTTTTTGTGAAGCGCCGTACTTAAGCTTATCGGCTTTCGTTAATAAGATATGGACAGGCAGACCACCATCTTTCGCCCAATGCAGCATTTGCTCATCGAAAAACTGTAACGGTCGGCGGATATCGGTTAGCAGTACTAGACCCGCTAAGCTTGAGCGGGAGACCAGATACTCTTCTAACTCGACCTGCCATTCTTTTTTCATTTCTAATGGTACCGCAGCGTAACCATAGCCTGGTAAATCCACCAAACGCGTAGCTGGAGTCTCTATTTTAAAGAAGTTAATCATTTGCGTACGCCCAGGCGTTTTAGAGGAGCGCGCCAACTGACGTTGATTGGTTAAAGCATTGATAGCGGAGGACTTACCTGCATTGGAGCGACCCGCAAATGCCACTTCAAACCCGGTATCAGCTGGGCAGAGACGAAAAGTCGGAGCAGACAGCATAAACTCAGTCTGCTGAATACGTTGGCGTGCTTGAGTGTTAAAAGTAGCGGCATCAACGTTAAGGTGGTCAGGGGCGGTCGTCATAAGAGGTCTTAGTCTCGTTAAAATAGGTTATAAGCTATAAATCAGCAGTAAAAGTCATACTGGGCACTATCATATCATGCCCGCACAGAAACTATGTAATCTGCCCTTAAATTGTGTTGACCATTGCTATAGAACAGATAGTAATTAGAGAGCAGATAGCAATGTAGACGCATAAGGTAGTAAGATAAAGCAGATAGAGAGATAGTAAAAAGAGACAAGGAATCAAGGAATAAAGGCAGACAAAAAAAGTAAGCCAAAGGTTAAGATAGACGGCGCTAAGTGTGTGTTTGTACACCTAATTAGCCGTGTTATACTAAGTCTTGGAGTCGCCTACCTTTGCTAGGTGAATCTTTTATAGGAGACACGCTATGCGCTTTAAATTTTTCCAGCCGAAAGCTAGCCAGAAAAAGCCTATTAGCCCATCGTTAATGAGTAAAGTACTTGATAAAACCCAGGCTACTGCTAAGCTCCTTTTACTAAGCAGTGCTCTGCTAGCCGGGGCACAAGTTGCCCAAGCTGATGTTGGCAAACTTTATAATGAGTCTTGTGCCGCATGCCATGATAGTGGCGCTTTAAGCGCTATCAAAAAGGGTGATACTGCGCGTTGGAACGCTTTAATTCAGCAAAAAGGGATGAATACGCTAGTCCACTCTGTTAGAGAAGGGATGATTGCGATGCCAGCAGGCGGCTTATGTAAAAATCCTGCTAATGCTAAAGAGCTTTGCAGTGATAAGCAATATCGCGAATTAATCGAGTATATGAGTAAATAAATTCCATAACTATAATAGGTTACTCGCATAAAGCACGACTAAAAGCAGAGCAATCTCTGCGCTAAAACCACAATAATAGTAGGGTATGTGGCAAGTCTATAGAATCCTGACTTAAAGGTATTTATTAAGTGGGAAAAAGTTATAAAGTCTTGCTATAATAGCCACAATTAACCCCCAAATACTTTATGGCTTACGTCAAGTTAGTAGGATCTTTCACAATGAAAAAGTTAATCGCTGCCGCCAGCTTATGCTTCGCCAGTATCAGCGCCCAAGCTGTTATTACCGTTCCTGAATACGACGTGAAGGCAGGACAAAAAGTCGCTGAGACTGTTTGTGCGGCCTGTCATGGCCTGAATGGGGTGAGTATTGTTCCTGCTCAGCCTAACCTTGGTGGACAAAACGTTCGCTATCTCTATAAGCAATTGCTTAACTTCAAAACCGGCTACCGTAAAAACGGCATCATGCAGTCACAGGTTGCGGCCTTGACTCAGCAAGATATGGCTAACGTAGCAGGCTATTATGCCAGTCAGCCGGTCTGGGGCTTCGCTAGTGGTAACCCTGCGACCAACCAAGAAGCCAGCAAGCTGTTTCTAGGTGGCGATAAGTCTCGTGGTATTATTCCTTGTGCCGGTTGTCATGATCCAGAAGCTCGTGGTAATGAATGGGCAGCTTTCCCGCGTTTAGGCGGTCAGCATGCGCAGTATATCTCAACGCAACTTAAGCTTTTCCGTGCAGCGGGTCGTGAAGACGATATCGCTAGCGATGATCAAAAGCGTGTGAACGATGCGGATAAAGAAGGCAACAAAGGCATGATGCAGATGGTCGCTTCACGTCTATCAGACCGCGATATTCGTATCCTATCTGACTTTATTAGCGCAGTGCATTAAACCATAAAGTTGCTACGGTTGATCTATCATGAGTAGACAACTTAGCTTATGGTCACTGTCCTATATTAAAAACCCCGTTTCGGGGTTTTTTTTCGAGTACACGATTGCCAGTGGGTTTGGTTTAGGTTACATCAGGCTAGCATTACACCAGACGCAAATGGTTGCCACCAATCGGTTAACGTGCGAGCGCCTTTATTAATCTATATAATAGCTTGGTATTAAACACCCTTAAAATCCCTATCCCTTTTTAAGTTAGGTCGAAATTATGATGGTTCGCTACGCCTCTTATCTTATGGCAGCTATATTGCCCCTGCTCCTGTTCCGTTGGTTTACCCCAGACTCTATTGGTCAGATCGACTTTTGGCTATTGTGGTTATTGGCTATGGTCATCGTAGCTCTACCTATGGTTTATGCGGAAATAGCGCTGGCTTATCGCAGTCGCCAATCGCCAGTAGGGGGGATGCAAGTCCTGACACGGGAAGCAGATGCTAGTATCTTATGGCGAGGCTTTGGCTGGCTAGCAGCACTGGTTGCCGTGGTCATTGCGGCCTTAGCGATCTCTGGGGCCAGTATGGGGGTACAGGGCGCCTTGACCGAGTTTGGTATCGAGTTAGGCTTACCCACCTTTGCCTTATCCGCTGGGCTCATCGTCATTGCTATGCTGCTCAGTATGCTAGGCGCAGGTACCTTGCCAGTTGGCTTTGTCTTAATGGCAGTAGGCTTACTATTTGGTTTCTTCGCGGGTCATCCTGCTTGGGACTTTGTGATGACTGAAGTGAGCTTAGCGGAGTGGGGCCGAGCTGTAGCGCTAGCGTTAGTCAGTGTTGGTGCTGGTACCGGTATTTATTGGTATACGCAATATGCGGCTACTGCGACGGCTGAGCAATTAGGTCATGAGCGTCACCAAGTGGCGACGGGTAAAAATAACACGCTACGAGCTTCGAAATATGTTTTACCCATTTGGGGGCTACAACTTGTAGCTGGCCTTGCCGCGTTATTAATTAGCGGCACTACCTTACCACCACTTGGGGCACTATTTTATCTGGTAGGAGTACTATGCGTGTCGGCCTATTTATTACATTATGCGGCAGAGCAATTTAAGGTCAAGTTTGGTTTGATTATTAGCCTAGTGCTGACCTTATTGATAGGAGTGGTGTTGGCAGCAGCGTTACCGGCGCAGTGGTTAGTGATTGTACTAGTGATTAGCAGCAGCGTGGCAGCTTTACTATTGTCTGTGTTTGCTGGTTGGCAAATGAAGATTAGCCATCTGCGTAAATCCCTCAATTTTAGTAATGAAGGCTTATACAATTTATGGCGCATTGCTATTCGTATACTCGTCCCACTGGCTATGGTGCTAGCGGCCGTCGGCTGGTTGAGTGAGTGGTTTAGCTAATTTAGCGACTGTTGTCGTCCTATCTTCTGCTATTTATAAGGGCAATTTATGCCGAATGCTTCTGAGCTTATGAGTCATGGTGAAAGTGTCAACAAGACTGACGATAAGGCAGCTCCAGCTGAGATTGCTATTACCTTAGCTTACGCCCCTACGGCCGAGCAGCAGTATTACGAGCATCTGCAGGTAGCTGCCGGCACCACTTTATATGAGGCCTTGGTATTAGCAGGGTGGTTACAGCGTTTCCCGTTATTGGCCGCTTGGTGTGAAGCCGTGCATACTATCGAAACCCCTACGGCTAAGATTTGGCATGTTGGTATTTATTCGCATAAACAGCCGTTAAATTATGTATTGAAAGCGCAAGATCGTATTGAAGTTTATCGTACCCTTAAACTCGACCCGATGGGCAAACGTAAAAATAGAGCCATAAAAAAGCAGCAGAGCCAGTAAGGGCTATGCTGCTAATAACAGACTATTAATAAACTGCACTACTAATAAACTGCACTACTAATAAATTGCACTACTAATAAACAGTTGCTGTAGTTTTACCTAGCGGCTATTGGGCCTTAGTCGCTGGCAAGCTTTCAATCCCTTCAACGCGGCTGACTTGTCCAGCAGCATCAAAGTAAACGACTAAATGTTGGCTGGCATCATTAATATCAGGACGTCCCTGACGTTTGCCTTCTGTCCCTGCTTGATAGTCATAGATATAGTCCCAACGATTTGGGGCTAGCGTATCTTTTAGCGCAGGACTGCCCAGTAAATATAACACTTGGCTTTGGCTCATACCGATTTGCAATTTGCTGGCATCAGTCTGCGTAATCGGGGTGCCTTGTGGCAAATCAATCTTATAAACGCTAAACAGTGAGCAGCCAGGCACTACAGCAACAGCAAGCAGACCCGCTAATAAAGGCGTGGTCAAAGTACGGGCAGAAAGCAGCTTACGATAAAGACGGGGCTGAGTCATAGGAAAGTCACTCATTATTATCAGATCATACTGCCCAACACTACTACGACAAGCTGCCTTAGAATCTCTAGGGTCATTTATAGCACGGGGTAAAGTGAGCAGGTATGAGAGGTTAGGG
>Ga0208015_1000595_pt1 | contig 17462 bp, 17 predicted proteins | sample 26BtaG_FD_184101 | JGI IMG/M metagenome (GOLD analysis project Ga0208015, IMG submission 184101) | Marine viral communities from Cariaco Basin, Caribbean Sea - 26B_WHOI_OMZ_CsCl (SPAdes) (version 2) | ecosystem: Environmental > Aquatic > Marine > Oceanic | place: Caribbean Sea: Cariaco Basin...
TAATGGTCAGAAATATAGCGCCGACTTCTAGAAAGGATAGACTGGCAGTAGATGACATGCAAAGGGTCTCTGTGGGTCAATGATTAAGGAATGACAGGCGTAAAGTAGACCGGTGCAAACGCAAGGAGTTTACCTAGTTTAGGAAGATACTAGCAAAAAAACCCTGAAAATATCAGTAATAATCTACAAATCAAAGTCATAAAAACCTTACTACATCTCATGAAGCTAGAGACAATCCGATAAATAGGTTTTATTAACAAAGGACTAGAAACCAAACGAGGTGAAAAAGTCCAATTATGACGCAGATGAAAAATTGACCATGGCTTGAACAATGAATGAGCTGAAAGTAGAAGCTTAGAAATTAAAAATATAAATACATCTCGGGATGTCACACTGGACTGGCCGTGTCTTTCCCATCGCCGTCACCACAATTATAAGCACTTTGATAACGGAAATAGTCGCGTTGGCTATGAGTCTTGCCAATAAAAGCCTTCGCTTGCGCTACTAAGTCGATTAGGTCTGCTATCGGCTCGTCATAAGCTAAATTGGCTTGGCCGGCGCGTTTGATAAGCTCTAATTGGTCCAGTAACAGCTGCTGTTGCTCAGGGGTGACACAAGAATAACTCAGGTCAATCATAGCTTGGCATAGGGCTTTTAATACCATTAAGTCTGCCACCGCATAGCGCCGAATCTCACCTAATGACACATCTATATAGGTGGCTAGGGTAGTGACTGTCTGCATAACGGTTAACACAGGTTGCGCCGGCAAAGTAACTGCAACCTCTGAGTTATCTTGGGCACTAGAAGGCCAATAGAAATGATAAAGGCTCGGCGGATTACGGCGCATCATTACGCTCAAGCAACTGGTCAATGCTTGCACACAGTTAACCGCCGTTTTGGGGTCATTGATACCAGGCGATAAAGCTCGGACAGCAATTTCTGTCATTTGCCCTAAGCTATAGTCGATACCTTGACTGCTGAGCGGGCGCAAACCCAGCTGCAGACATAAAGCCAGCCTTTGCCAAAACTCGCTATCGACATTTTTAGGATGGCCAGCGCCCTTAGAGTCCTTGGAGCCACTGTTGTTAATAGTGTTTGGGGTTAGCAGCAGCGCTGACTCGTTAGCAGGACGATATAAATGGGCAATAACGTTGCGATCAGTGACAAACTCTCCAATATTCACGCGCATGACAATAATACCGCCATAATCGTAAGCCAACGCAGTCAAGTCAGCCAAATACAGCTCTTGGATATAACCATGCTTAGGCGCATAAATAGGGGTGCAATGCCAAGGTAGTGAGTCGTGTTCGGTTTGCTCGGCACAGGCTAGAAGCTGTTGAATATCAGGATGCTGAGCAAGGTATCGCTGTTCCCATTTTCTTATAGTAATGTCGCAATAGGGGTGATACTGCTCATGAATAGTTTGCAAAGCATCATGACTCGCCCCCTCGATGATATGTGAGGCTTGAATAGCATGGACAGTATGTTGGACAAAATAGATGAGCAGTAGCGCACAGGCTAACGCTAAAACGATGGCAAGCGTAACCGCCAGTTGCGGGACATCCAGCATCGAGTCGTAACTGCGGATTGCTTTTAATACTAATAAGCAATAGCTGAACGTCCCAATAAATACCCCGAGGACAACTTGATTGGATTTATCGGTCAAAAAGTTGCGCAGTAGCCGGGGACCAAATTGTGACGAGGCCATGGTTAAGACTGCGATGGTAATAGAGAAAGTAGTGCCGGCTACTCCAAGTACCGCACCAGCGATAGCAGAGGTGATGGAACGCGCTGCTTCAACACCGCCTAAAAAGATAAAAGGCAGCGCATCGAGACTGCCTCGATTGAGTTGCTGGTCGATATACGTCATTAGCGGCCCTAATAACGTTCCTATTAATACGAATAGCGTAGGGATAAACCAGTAGGAGCCAATCAGTCTTTGCCATAAGTTGGTTAAACGGTCGGGTAAGCTGGCTGTAGAAAAAATAGACCCAGAGCCAGGGAGGACCGTATTGACTAACCGCGTTAACGAGTTTTTAGTAGCGCTAGGATTATCATTTTTTAGGGGCATCGCAATATCTCACTACCTCAAACCAACTCGTAAAAAAACCGCCAATCTCATATAGAGATAGACGGTATTAAATCTATAAAACATATTTTATAAATTAGCGTCTGTCTAAAGACTGACTACATTTTATAAAAATATCAAGCGATTATAGTAATTTAGAGGTGTGTTTAGCTTATAGCCTTTCAGGATTATCCGCCTCAGTAATAATATTGCCACTACCACCAGCAGGTGCGGCTATAGCTCTGCTGCGGTTGCCAGTCTGTGTTTTGCCCCGTGCTGAATTTTTATCCTCTGAGCCATCGGGAATCACAATTTCACGGTCATAATTGTCAGTAACCAGGTCAGCATCGCGCTCAAAAGCTTCTGCATCGCCCATTTTATCTAACTTACCGTTAGGCTGTTTCTGACCCGCAAAAGTATTTTTAGTATTGGATTTTTTGCGCGGCTCACTATGGGCAAAAACAGTGGCTAAAGACAGATTAAGCTCTTCTTTAGCATACGCTTCAGTATTCACAAAGTGCTCAACCAATAATCCTAACCACGGCTGCATATCGTTTTTATCCATCTCATCGAGTTCGTCTTTGATGGGCAATGGATAGGGCAGCGTGCGGTAAAAGTCCCATAAGCTCATCTGATTTAAATCACGCTTAAGGACATAATCGTTTTCTTCAGTGATGGTGATTAAATCGCTATCTTGGAGATAGTTTAAGTAGGTATACCATTTCGGCAACTCTTTACGGCCAAGCACATCGCGCAGTTGCTGCTCGCTCACGGCTTCACCAAGCTGATGGTGGCTATATACTACGTTAAGCATATCGAGCAAACTAAGCAACGGATGACGCGGATACACTTCTTTGGTCTCAAAGATAGTTAAGGTATAGCTAATCTCAACCCCAAGTAAGATAAGGTTCCACGACAGATAGATCCAAAGTAGGAAAATCGGTAGCGCGGCAAAAGCCCCGTAAATAGCCTCATAACTGGTAAAGTTTGCCATCACTACGCCAAAAGTATGCTTGAGCAGCTCAAAGACGATGGTGACAAAGACCCCAGCAATAGCGGCATTCTTAACAGGGACGCGGGCTTTAGGAATAAACCAGTACATGCCAATGAAACCGGCCATAGTCACGATGATAGAGACTACTTGTACCCAAAATGACCAATCAATCCCATAACCAGCAATCTGCTGATTTAAAAAACTTAAGCTTTGCACGGCACTAGAGGCAAGAAAAGCAGTACCCAAAACTAAGGGACCTAAAGTCACGATAGTCCAATAGCGTAAGATGCTCTTAAAGCCACCCGAGCGATCTTCCACTCGCCAAATTTGGTTAAAGGCTTTTTCAATTGTGGTCAGGGTCATAATGGTGGTGAAGAATAGCGCGATAATACCGACCACAGTCAAGTTGGTCGACTTTTCAGCAAAGTCATTAATATATTGACTCACTTGGACGCTAGATTGTGGCAATAGGTTGCTATAAATCACACTATAGATTTGCGCCCGTACGGTCTCTAATGCCGGTACTGAAGATAAAATCATCAATAGGACGGTCAATATAGGGACAATTGACAACATGGTGGTGTAGGTCAACGAGGCCGCTTTTTGTTGGCAGTCATCTTCAGTGAAGTGCCTCAACAGAAAGCGAATAAACTGAAACCAAGGCTTGTTAAAAAAAGGCAGTTTTTGGAGTAAATTATTCATGGCGCAAAATATTCAATTCAATAAAAAGTGACCGTAGTTTAGCAAAAATCTATCCGCTACACCCTGTGAATATAGTTACAATTATGTGGATTAGACTTTGCAAGCGAGCCTCGCCCTCGGGCATAATGGCGCAGTAGTTTGCTAGCGAAGGTAGCTTTTATAATTTAAAGCATATTGGCGCTCTTTTTTTGCGTCAAAAGTCTACCTTACGTTAAGTTAAACCTTGCTCTAAAAATATAACTTTTGATTCTAGGATGATTTTTTATGACGACTTCACCTACTACCGCGCAGCCTTATGTCCTAGTACTGTACTATTCTAGCCATGGCACCACTAAGTCACTCGCCTATGCCATTGCCCAAGGTATAGAAGACGGTGGCATGACCGCGCGTATCCGTACCGTCCCTGCGGTAGCGGCTGAAACCCAAGTCGCCAAACCGGCTATCCCAGAAGAGGGCGATTTATATTGCACTATGGAAGATTTAAAAGAGTGCTCGGGTCTAGCGTTAGGCAGTCCTACGCATTTCGGTAATATGGGCGCGCCCATGAAGTATTTTTGGGACAATAGTGTCACCGTTTGGCTGGCAGGCAATCTACAGAATAAGCCCGCTTGCGTCTTTACCGCTACCGGTTCCATGCACGGCGGTCAAGAGACTACATTAGTGACCATGATGTTGCCACTCTTGCACCATGGCATGATGATCTTAGGTATTCCTTATTCTGAGCCCGGCCTAAACCGTACCAACCGTGGTGGCACGCCTTATGGCGCCTCGCATGTCAGTGGCGCGGCTCATGACCAACCTGTAACCGCCGATGAGCGTGGGTTAGCGATTGCACAAGGTCGCCGTTTGGCAATTGCTGCCAAAGCTTTAGTAGATACCAACTGGAAATAACTAGCGACTAGCATAGCGCTAGTGGTGAGTAGTAATAGATGACAGTCAGTAACAATTATTCAGCAGCACGTCGGCTGTAAGCTCTTAGCAATAATCATTAGGAAGTTATCGTCATGAAAGATGCGAGCACTACGCCGCCCACCAGTCCGGTGTCATCAGATGCCAAAGGGCAGGGTAAAGTCAGTAAACCTATCGCACCCATTCAAAAACGACTGCGAGCGGTATGGGCAACTTGGCTTGGCTATCGACTAATAGCACTGCCTATCCTTATTGCTTTATTGAGTCCACAGCATCCCGATATGTTGGGCGGTATTGCTTGGCAAGCGTTATGGCTTATCCCTGCGTTTATTATGACTCCGGCCATCTTTAAGGGCACGTCGCCTTACGTCTTGCTCATTGGCAGCATGCTCACGTTAGTCTATCTAGGCGCGAGTGGGGTAGTCATTTTTGCGCGCGCTTATGCCGTTGATTTATCCGTACTATGGATATATGGCATAGATTTCGTGCTGTTATTTTTAATCAATACTTGGTTGTTTATCTTGACCAAGCGTTTGCCTTCGATGAATAAGGTGGGCGAATAGGCTAAGTATTGTTTAATGCCTGATTATAAAATCGCCATCAAAAAAGCCCCACTAGCTATTAGCGGGGCTTTTTTCGGTCTTACAATAGAGGATTTTCCCTCTCCTTTATTAGCTACGTGAGCATAGCTCTTGTCTTGCGTCAGGGCAAAGCAGTGCTTTGCTATTTCCTGACTCAGGGTTGGGGAGGATTTAAGCCTAGCGAATTTTAGTTAATTCCAAGTCCATCTTTTTACCATCGTTCACTTGGCTTACTTTTACCGGTAGGTAATCTAAGCTAGGTGCTAACCAAAAGCTGGTCGAGCGGCTATTATCATCATGGACCCGATCAACACGAACGGTGTCAAAAGTACCAGCGGGTACCGTAATCTTAGCCGAACCTGACTTTTTGAATGGGGTCTTCTCTACTTTGTCTTTTTTCGCCATATAGTAGTTGCCAGAGAATTTACCATTGAGTAAATCTTGGCGGATTTGCACCTCTAGGCTTAAATCATCGAAGGCTTGCTGAGTCATCGATAGCGTTTGTGACTTGCCTTTATAGTTGCTGACCACTTGTTTTTTACTTGGATTAAAGCTTAGCTTGTGGGTACGACCAATACCAAAGACTTTATAAGTCGTGTTGGCGCTGCTAGGGATCACACTAGTACCCGATAAGCTAAAACTGCTGCTCTGTGAGGCAGAAGCAACCCCAGCCACGCGAGCACTCATATTATATTTCCAAGCATTGCCTGAATTGGTCAGCGTACGAGTAGCTGTGCCTTTATATTTATCTTCGATAGTAAAGCTATAGTCCGCGGTACTGGGTTGAATATTTTTCGCACTGGCTAGCGTAGGGGCAGTCATAGTCATAGCTCCAATTACGGCCGCAGCAGCCGTACTGCGTAATAAGGTATTTTTAAAGATAGTCGACATGGTTCATCCTTCCAAAAAATAGTAACAAGGTTATATAAGCAGTTATATAAATAGATAACCCATTAATGGTCATATTCTGTTACATTTTCAAGGGTGGCAGTATTAGTGTCCTGTACGCAGTTGTTGCTGACCTTGCCACGCAGTAACGTCCTGTGAGCAACGTAAAATAATCCGCCTAACGGTAAGATATAGCGATATTTTTACCCGTATTATGACTATTAACAAATACAGTTATCCCTTTTAATTTAGGGCAGGTAGCGGCAAAGGCAGTCATGGCTTAGTCTTTAGTGAATTAAAAGAGCAGAAAGGCAAAAATTAGCGACTATTTTATAAAATTTCACACGGTTGACCTTGAACCGAACCGCTATTGCCCCCATTTTTGATGGCAAGCCTAAGCTGAGATATCCGCTACTTTTATTCTAAAAATATTAGCGCATACTTTGGTTAGGCCACTTAATCTAACTAAAACTTAACTTGGAGTCATATTGATGAATATTCGTCCTTTACATGACCGTATTGTCGTCCGCCGCTTGGAAGAAGAGCAAAAAACTGCCGGTGGTATCTTATTGCCAGGATCGGCGCAAGAAAAACCTTCACAAGGCGAAGTCCTAGCTGTAGGTAATGGCCAAATCCGTGAAAACGGTGATGTCCGTGCTTTAGACGTCAACGTTGGCGACAAAGTCCTTTTCGGTCAGTACGCAGGTCAAACTGTCAAAGTTGACGGTGAAGAGCTACTTATCATGAAAGAGTCTGACGTATTGGGCGTTTTAGAAGGTTAATACTGGGCTGCCCTTAATGGTAGCCAGTAATCCTAATAAAAATTTATACCCCTATTTAAGTCAATTTGACAGAATCATTCATAATAATTGGAGTTTATTCTCATGGCAAAAGATGTAAAATTTGGCGCACACGCCCGTAAGCAAATGATGGATGGTGTAAACATCCTAGCTGACGCAGTAAAAGTAACCTTAGGTCCTAAAGGTCGTAACGTAGTTATCGATAAGTCTTTTGGTGCCCCAACGATCACTAAAGATGGTGTTTCGGTTGCTAAAGAAATCGAATTAGAAGACAAGTTTGAAAACATGGGCGCGCAATTGGTCCGTGAAGTTGCTAGCAAAACCAACGACGTCGCTGGTGATGGTACGACTACCGCTACTGTATTGGCTCAGTCTATCCTACAAGAAGGCATGAAGTCGGTCGCAGCGGGCATGAACCCAATGGATCTTAAGCGCGGTATCGATAAAGCCGTTCGCGCTGCTGTTGAGCAAATCCATCAGCTATCTACCCCTGCTGACGACGAAAAAGCCATCGCTCAAGTCGGTTCAATCTCTGCTAACTCAGACACCAAAATTGGTGAGTTGATTTCGCAAGCGATGCAGAAAGTAGGCAAACAAGGCGTTATCACTGTTGAAGAAGGTTCTAGCTTTGAAGACACGCTAGAAGTCGTCGAAGGTATGCAGTTTGACCGTGGTTACATCAGCCCATACTTTGCTAACAAGCAAGACAGCTTAACCGCTGAGTTTGAAAACCCATTCATCTTGCTAGTAGACAAAAAAATCAGCAACATCCGCGAGATCGTGCCATTACTTGAGCAAGTTATGCAACAAAGCAAGCCGTTGCTAATCATCGCTGAAGACGTAGAAAACGAAGCGTTGGCGACTCTAGTAGTGAATAACATGCGTGGCGGCCTAAAAACTTGTGCGGTTAAAGCCCCAGGTTTCGGCGATCGTCGTAAAGCAATGTTGCAAGATATCGCTACGCTAACTGGCGGTACGGTTATCTCTGAAGAAGTTGGCATGAGCTTAGAGACCGCTACTATCGAACAGCTAGGTACTGCGAAGAAAATCACAGTCGGCAAAGAAAACACTGTAATCGTTGATGGCGCTGGTCAAAAAGCAGACATCGACAATCGCGTTGAGTCTATCCGTCGTCAAGTTGAAGAGTCTACTTCTGACTATGACAAAGAGAAACTACAAGAGCGTATTGCTAAACTAGCTGGCGGCGTTGCCGTTATCAAAGTTGGCGCAGCGACTGAAACTGAAATGAAAGAGAAGAAAGACCGTGTTGACGATGCGCTACATGCCACACGTGCTGCGGTTGAAGAAGGCGTAGTCCCTGGTGGTGGTGTGGCTCTAGTCCGTGCGATGGGCGCTTTAAGCGAACTTCGTGGTGACAATGACGACCAAAACGCCGGTATCAACATCCTTCGCCGTGCGATGGAAGCGCCATTACGTCAAATCGTAACCAACTCTGGCGAAGAAGCTTCAGTAGTGGTTAACGAAGTGAAGAGTGGTTCAGGTAACTATGGCTATAACGCGGCTACTGGCGAATATGGCGACATGATCGAGATGGGTATCCTTGACCCAGCTAAAGTCGCTCGTTCTGCGCTAGAGCATGCAGCATCTGTAGCGGGTCTAATGCTAACCACTGAAGCTATGATCACTGACAAGCCAGAGAAAGATGATGGCATGAGTGGCATGGGCGGTGGTGGAATGGGCGGCATGGGTGGTATGGGCGGCATGATGTAATCAGCCCCTACACCTGTTACGCTTAATGCTATAGCTTTTAAAGTATAGTAGTTAGAAATAGAAAACCCCGGTAGGCTTTGGCTTATCGGGGTTTTTTTATGCTTGAGGAAATATATTTAAGCCAATAACTGGCTGGGCGTAATGCTACTGATTTGCCTCAGCACGCTTGAATACCCAAGTCTTATCATCTGACGCCTCAGCACTATAACGATACCCTGCTAAATCAAAATCCTTTAATTGCTCAGCTTTGGTCAGCTTATTGTCCGCTGCATATTTCACCATTAAGCCGCGCGCCTTTTTAGCATAAAAGCTAATCACCTTATAAGTGCCATTCTTCTCATCTTCAAATCTAGGCGTAATGATATCTGCACCCAAAGCCTTTTTCTTTACCGCCTTAAAGTACTCGTTTGACGCCAAGTTGATCAGGACTTTATCGCCACCTTGACTAGCAATCTCTGCCATTCGCGCATTAATCACCTTAGTAATATGCTCGCCCCAAAATTCATATAGGTTATCGCCTTGCTCATTCTTGAGCTTAGTGCCCATCTCTAAACGATACGGTTGCATCAAATCTAGAGGCTTTAGCACGCCATATAAGCCAGACAATATACCTAAATGCTCATTGACATAAATGACCGTATCCTTATCCATACCATACATATCCAGACCAGTATAAACATCCCCGTCAAATAGATAGCCCGCAGGTTTAGCATTGCTATCGTCAAAGGGCTGCTCCTCACTCCAAGACCAGTCTTGATTGCGCTGAGCGTTAAGTTGTGCCAAATCATCCGAGATGCTCATCAACTCTTGTAAGTCGATAGGCTCTTTGGCCTTGAGGGTCTGCATCAAGCTTTGTGAATTCTCAATCAATTCAGGTTGGCTATAGTAATTGCCTACGTTCACTGGAACGGCATCGGTTTCATTTAAGCTTTTGGCGGGCGAGAGGACGAAATACATAGGAGATCCTTGTCTAGTTATCAGGAGAATAGCAGAGAGTATAGGGAGACTTTAATTAGGGGGATTATTGTTGGCAGTCTCTGTAAACGGTAAACCCATGGTAATTATTAAAATAGGAATAAAGTTGCAATTAAACCAATTGTATAACGCTTCGTATCGAGCGTCTTCTTAGCATTAATAAATCAGTAGTTATAGGGATTGGTCCAGCTCTTTTTTAAAGAGTCGATTTTTAAAGAAGTCTTTTTCACATCAGGGCTCAAGTATAACCAAGTACACAGCAGGCTGCACCTTTGAAAAACTCAAGGCAGATTTTAAAATTTTAAAGCTCTATTTATTATAAAAGAGGGTGTTAATGGCCGATAAACCGCTGTTTACTAATGAAATTCACTGTTTTATTAAGGATTTCTAGTCGTAAAAATTTAGTAAAAAATTTATTAATATCATAAACTTGTAACTACTGTGTGTACAACTGTAGTGTTTCTATAACTTAGCAGTCATTTATTATCAATGATAATTTTAAAACACTGTTACTATAATAAATACTAATGATGGTATTGAAATAACCATTTATTAAATTGATAACCTTTAGTTTGCCCTATTGTGACCAAAGGTTTTTTTAATGTATAAAAGTCAAGTACGCAAGGAGCCTGTATGAAAATCGGCGTCATCAACGTTACAGAAGCCCACGAAAAAAGAGTAGCCCTAACCCCAGACGCTGTCAAAAAACTGCGTAAACTTGGCTTTGAGGTCATTGTAGAGTCAGGTGCAGGACGCGAAGCCTACTATACCGATAGCGCTTATGAAGCGGCAGGGGCTGCTATTGCCGCTACCGACGCAGAGGTGTTGACACAGGCGGATATTATTACCGTCGTTCATGATTTAAGTCCTGAGCAAATTAGCAGCTTGGCAAGCGGCAAGATGGTCATCGGTATGTTAGACCCTTACCGCAACACCAATCTGGACGCTTATGCTCAGCAGGGTGTTAGTGCCTTTGCCATGGAGATGCTGCCACGTACGCTATCTCGCGCCCAGAACATGGACGTTTTATCGTCGCAAGCTAACCTTGCTGGCTATAAAGCAGTGCTTATGGCGGCCAACGAATACGCTAGACCTTTCCCAATGTTCATGACTTCAGCCGGTACAGTTAAGCCCGCTAAAGTGGTCATTTTAGGAGTAGGGGTAGCGGGCTTGCAGGCCATTGCTACGGCTAAGCGTCTTGGTGCCGTCGTCGAAGCCAGCGATTTACGCCCTTCAGTCCGTGAGCAAGTCGAGTCACTCGGCGGCAAATGGTTAGATGTGCCGATGAGTGAAGAAGAGAAGTCTAAGGCTAAAGCCACTGGTGGTTATGCTTGGACGCCTTCTGAACAGTATATGAAAGATCAGGCAGCTGTCGTAGATAAAGCGGTTTCTAATGCCGATATCATCATTACTACAGCACAGATTCCGGGTCGTAATGCCCCGCGCCTCATCCATCAAGCGACCATCGATAAGATGAAAGCTGGGTCGATACTTCTAGATATGGCCGCCAGTACTGGGGGTAACGTTGAAGGGACAGTATCAGGTGAGACGATTATGACGGGTAATGGCGTGCGTATTATTGGTGCTGCCAATATTCCTGCGTTATTAGCAGCGCAGTCTTCAGACTTATATGCCAATAACCTGGTCAACTTTATCACCACTTTAGTAGACAAAGACAACGAACAAGCCGGCAGTGCGCCTAATCTAGCGATCAACATGGATGACGAGATTCAAGGTGCGCTAGCAGTGACTCATGCCAGTCAGGTAAGACTACAGAAACGCTAGCAAATCTAAGACTTAGCTTAGCCGCTTGCTTGCCGTATTTTAAGGACATTACGCAGCTATTCACCAAATAGCTAACGAATTTAGGAGAACAAGATGATTGCCACTGTCTTAGCAGTCGCCACTGATGGCGCAGTCGCTACCGCCACCCCGTTTATCGCGATTTTTACGATTTTCGTACTAGCGATTTTCGTGGGATATTATGTGGTTTGGGGCGTGACCCCCGCGTTACATACGCCACTTATGGCGGTGACCAATGCGCTATCGAGTATTGTTATTGTCGGCGCGATGCTGCAGACCGTTAATATTGGCGGTGAAACGATCACTGCGACCAGCCTATTAGGTGCGTTTGCAGTCTTTTTAGCCAGTATTAATATTTTTGGTGGCTTTGCCGTAACGGAGCGTATGTTAGCGATGTTTAAACCGAAAGAGAAAAAAGTTAAAGTAACTACCGATGCCGGAGGTGACGCATGAACGGAGTCTCTGAATTGTCAGGTATGAATTGGATCGCTGCCCACGCCGATTGGTTCTACTTAGTAGGTGCGGTATTATTCGTCTTAACGCTACGTGGCTTATCTAGCCCAAAAACGGCTATCCGTGGTAACCGTTTTGGTATGGTCGCGATGGCTATTGCCGTCATTACTACCTTCTTCTTAGCCGAAGGGCCAGTATTATGGCTCATCATTGGGGCTATGATTTTAGGCGCTATCGTAGGGATGTGGAAAGCAAAAACGGTCGCTATGACCCAGATGCCTGAAACCGTTGCTTTAATGCACTCCTTCGTTGGTCTAGCAGCAGTTGCGATTGCTCTAGCCACCGTATTGCATGTCGAGCAAGAGCATTCTACGATTGCCCGTATTGAGCTGTTCATCGGTTGCTTTATTGGGGCAATTACCTTCTCGGCTTCAGTATTTGCCTTCGGTAAATTGGCCGCGAAAAAGTGGGCGAAGACCATCAATGGCGGCTGGGTGAAACCAGTCCAAATTATCTTATTCTTAGCGATGTTAGGGTTTGGTGGCGTCTATTTCGTCACGGATTCCTTGCCAGCATTCTATGCTATGGCTGCCTTAGCGGTCGTTTTCGGTTGGTACTGGATTGCGCCAATCGGTGGTGGCGATATGCCGGTAGTAGTCTCACTATTGAACTCGTTCTCTGGTTGGGCGGCGGCAGGTATTGGTTTTACCCTAGGTAACTCGATGCTAATCATTGCGGGTTCTCTAGTAGGTTCGTCAGGGGCTATCTTGTCTTACATCATGTGTAAGGCGATGAACCGCTCACTACTGAACGTCTTGTTTGGTGGTATGGGTACAGCAGCAGTAGCCGCTGGTGATGAGGATGGCGCACCGAAGACTTATAAGTCAGGCTCTGCAGAAGATGCGGGCTTCTTGATGTCAAATGCAAGCGATGTAATCATCGTACCGGGTTATGGTATGGCTCAGGGCCGTGCGCAGAATGCCGTGAAAGAGCTGTATGAGACGTTAAAAGAAGAAGGCGTCAACGTGCGCTTTGCTATTCATCCCGTTGCGGGTCGTATGCCGGGTCACATGAACGTACTATTGGCTGAAGCCGATGTACCGTACGACGATATCTTAGAGATGGATGAGATTAACTCTGACTTTGCTAGCACGGATGTGGTCTTAGTTATCGGTGCCAATGACGTAGTTAACCCATCGGCCAAAGATGATACTAGCTCGCCAATTTACGGTATGCCAATTCTAGATGTGTCAAAGGCGCAGACGGTTATGGTTATTAAGCGTTCAATGAGCACAGGTTATGCTGGTCTAGACAACCCATTGTTCTATATGGATAAGACTATGATGATCTTTGGTGATGCCAAGAAAATGGTTGAAGAGATGGTACGTACCGTTAATGGTACCGGTCATTAATTCTTAAACATCATTTAGTGTTATGCTCTTTATTAAAGGCGGCTATGGCCGTCTTTTTTATGGCATGAGAAAACTGCTTTTTATCAAAATAGTGAGCGGCCTAGCAGCGATTATGAAGGGTTAGCTTACGTAGCCATTAAAAACCTTTAGAATAGCCCTCCTTATAGAGACCCAATTTTATTTTATAACTTCTTATTACTATGGCTGCCACTTAGGTTTGTCCATGGCTGACTACCTTTAATTGATCCCTTTGCTTTGAGATATTTTTATGAACATGTTAATTCGTTTTTTTATTATGATGGCGTTATTAAAGGCGCAGTTAAAACAGCAAGCCACTACAGCGACTCTAACAGAAGAACAATTATTCAAACCAGTGACGCGCAGCTATCGTATCCTGCCGCATGATATGGGCTTTCGCAATCATCTGCCTAACTATCGCTATCTGTCTTTTATTGAGCTGAATGTCACCAAATGGCTAATACAACTGACCACACAAAAAGAGCTTAAAGACTTGATGTGGATTCTTTCGATGCAGGAGATGGTCTATCTAAAGGAAATTAAGTTTTTAGATAAGATAACGCTAACCAGTACCTTAGAAGGTTGGGATGAAAAGTATGTCTATTTTCAACATCACTTCTTTGTCAAAAACACTTTGATGGCGATTGGGATTAGCAAGTTTGTATTGGTAGATAAAGCCGGTAAGCAAACGCCAGAGATACTCGATATGCAGGGCTTACATATCACTCCAGTTATTGAAAGTTGGAATAGTCATCAGACCGCTATTAAAGCCCAATAGCTATTTCCACATGCATACGAGGTTCATTACTTAGTTAATAGTTTGGTAGTAAGCCGTGAATAACCAAAGCCGCCCCTATATAACTCAGGCTAGTAGCTCAAGTAGATTACGCTAACTATCTCAATTGGCGAAAGTTTGTTACGATAGGCGTCATTAGCAGTCTCGCTATAGCGTGAGTGAGTCTAAACCTAAAAACTTATAACCTTAAAGGATTTATTATGACCCCGCAAAAGTTAAAATGGACGGACAGCTTAGACATCGCCATCGAACTGGCTGAAAAGTTCCCAGAGACCGATCCCCAGTATGTTCGCTTTACTGATTTGCACCGTTGGGTGACCGAGCTAGAAGGCTTTGATGACGATCCAAATAAGTCTAACGAAGGTATTTTAGAGTCTATTCAAATGAACTGGATTGATGAAGCGGACTAAGTGACTACGACTTAACCCATTATAGCAACTGCCATACTTAGTAATTTCATGCCCTTAACTTTATCTTATGAGTTAATTTAAAAAATATCGTGAATTATTCTAATAGGTGCGATACTCTATAAAGTCTGTATCGTATCTTTGAGAATAATATGACGAAAGCCACCAACACCGATAATAATACCGAATCAGCCGCCCCAAAATTGGCTATAAAAACCCAAACTCGAATATTGGCGCAAGCGACCCGTTGCCAAGGGATTACTGTGCGCACTACTAACCATAATGAGTTAAATCCAGACAGCGCTAAATTGCCTAGGCTGTGGGAGAGGGTGTATCACAATTACTTTAAGCAATTAAAGAAGGGCAGTGCGCTTTATGGGATTTATCATAATTATGAGAGCGATGCGCTAGGGGCTTTTGATGTGACAGCCGGCTGGCGGGAAAGAGACTATCAAGGGGATAAAAAAGCGACGGCTTCTTTAGAGTCAGTCACGGTGCCTACAGGCAGATACTTAGTTTTTACTAAACAGGGGGAGATGCCTACAGCCGTCATCAATGCTTGGCAGGCGATTTGGACTTATTTTAATGACTTAGAGTGTCGCTACGAGCGCTGTTATCAGGTGGATTTTGAGCATTATGTCAGCGAGACCCAAGTGGATGTTTATATTGGCGTTAAGTGATGCTTTTTTAATCCTGAATTTATTCAAAAGGATTGAGTACAGCTAGACCTGTAATGTTAAAGTCCTTAATATTACGAGTAACTAAGGTCAACTTATGCTCTAGAGCAGTATCAATATTTGCCGACCACAGTAATAGCTTTTTATTGGCTTTACCTGCACTGACTAGGCGAAGTTCACTAATAACATTGGTATCTAATAAATACATTAATCAAAGTCCACAGAGGGACGTTGTAATTTACTACGTGGCGCAATCTCTAATTCAACATCTGCTACCTTTGGATTGCCAGCAGCGAAACAGTTTAAAAGTGTCTTATTTTTCGAAGAGGGTTTTTTAAGGTTTTGATATTCTTCATAGCTTAGCATGACCTTCACAATTTGACCTTGCTCAGTGATAAAGACAGGTTCAGTCTGTGCTAAGTTAGCTTGGGTATTTTGGCTAAATTCCTGTTTGCTTATTAACATGAGTATCCCCTTTATTTAGTGGATTGCATATCATGTTAGCACTATTAGATAATGAATGGTGGAGATAAACTACATAAGTGTTTAACGAATGAAAGAGGGGACTGAGCGCAACCATAAGACCGCGCCCAGTAATAGAAAGCAGCGTTTATTTAGACTACACGTTAGTAGTTTCTAACAATATCCCTTCTAGCATTTTTTCATAAATTTGCGTTAATTTACCAATATCATCAATCTCGACTTTTTCATCGACCTGATGAATCGTAGCATTCCGCACGCCCAACTCAACCACTTGCGCGCCTGTTGGAGCGATAAAACGTCCGTCAGAAGTGCCACCCGATGTTGATAGCGTGGTATCCACACCGGTGACAGCTTTAATGGCGTGCTGGCATGCCGAGACGAGTTTGCCTTCTGGCGTTAAAAAAGGGTTGCCGGACAATTTCCAGTCAATCTCATAACTCGCTTCACTGTCTGCAAAATACTTATCCAAGATAGCGTGGGTCTTTGCTTTAAGCTCTTCTGCAGTGGTCTCCGTAGAGAAACGGAAGTTAAATACCACTTCTACCGTTTCAGGGATCACATTATTCGCGCCGGTACCACCGTTGATATTAGAAATTTGCATGGAAGTCGCGGGGAAGTAGTTATTGCCGTTATCCCATTCAGCTGCAGCAAATTCAGTCAAAGCAGGTAGCAACGCATGAATCGGATTGTTCGCTAAATGTGGGTAGGCGACGTGACCCTGTTTACCAGTGACTGTCATCACCCCACCGAGGGAGCCACGACGGCCATTTTTAATAATATCGCCTAAGGTATCGGTACTTGAAGGCTCGCCCACTAAGCAATAAGTGATTTTTTCATTGCGCGCCTCTAAAGTCTCCACCACTTTGACCGTTCCGTTGACGGAAGGGCCTTCTTCATCAGAAGTAATCAATAAAGCTATCGAGCCTTGATGGTCAGGATGTTTAGCCACGAAGCTTTCTGTAGCGACAGTAAAGGCAGCGATCGCGGTCTTCATATCGGCAGCGCCACGGCCCCAAAGGAAACCATCTTTTACGATGGGTTCAAACGGCGGGTAGGTCCAATTGGCTACATTACCTGTGGGCACCACATCGGTATGACCGGCAAAGCATACGACCGGTTCCGCTGACCCACGACGAGCCCATAAGTTTTTGACTTCGGCATCACGACCGGTCGCTGCTTTATCGCCAAAATAAATAAATTCACAGTTAAAGCCCGCGGCTTGCAAGCGTTCCGCCAACACATCTTGGCACCCTGAATCATCGGGAGTAACCGAATCACGGCGCATCAATTCGATGCTTAACTCTAGGGTAGCTTGTTGGTGATTGTCTTTGATTGTTGATGTGCTCATCATTACCTCAAAAGATTAAAATTAGTAGGGACTCCTCTCTAAATATTAGAAAAGGAGGAGACGGGGGTGAATAGTCCCGTCTAAAAAAATCGCCCGTGGTTCTGTTATAGATAGTAGCTTCTAGATAAGCGCTTATAGATAGACGCTAGCGACCCAAAGCTATCTAACCAACGCCACGGCATCATCGCGGCGTAACCAAGTGGCGATAGAATAGCGCTGACGATGGGCAATTTCGACTTTATGGCGCAAGTCACTATCGAAGACCACTAAGCGGTTGGCTTTAGGCAAAATATGCTGCTCATTGCCAGCATTGTCTACCACTGCTAAAGCACCACCATCCGCCTCAGTCCAAGCATCGTTTAAATAGAAAACGGCAGAGATGACCCGCTCGTTGCGCCCATTGGGGTTGTCGGTATG
>Ga0208015_1000596_pt1 | contig 17452 bp, 17 predicted proteins | sample 26BtaG_FD_184101 | JGI IMG/M metagenome (GOLD analysis project Ga0208015, IMG submission 184101) | Marine viral communities from Cariaco Basin, Caribbean Sea - 26B_WHOI_OMZ_CsCl (SPAdes) (version 2) | ecosystem: Environmental > Aquatic > Marine > Oceanic | place: Caribbean Sea: Cariaco Basin...
GCGGATAAATTTGCTTATAGATGGTGATAGAGTCGGTCATGTTGGGTCAATAAACTTATGAAAGTTAAATGAAACCCTATGATAACGACAATCGATGAATTACACCATGCTCTGTTAAAAAAACTTCCCTATCTTATTACACAGACTGCCTAATTCGCTACCTAAGGCTTAACTTATCCAAGCGATTTTATTCCTCATCTTCCGTTAAAGTCTTGACTGCCTGCATCGTACTTAAAAAGACTTGTCCTGATAGCTCTTGAATAATGGGCGTATTTTCAATGACATCCATAACAGGGCCTTTAATAAAGCTAAAGTGTAGGCGTTTATTCTGACTTAGCAAAGCTTGGTTGAGGTTAAGTAGCATCTCTTGCGCCGTCAAATCAATATGGTTGACTGCCGACATAATGAGCACCAATTCAGTGGCTTCCGGATAGCGCTCTATAGCCAGCTGTAGTTGCCGATAGACCGACTCGCTATTGCCAAAAAATAAACTCTCATCCACGCGCACAATAAGCAAGTTATGGTAAGTGACCACATCGTGACGGTTAATATTACGAAAATGACCGCTGCCTGCCAATTGGCCAACTACCGCAATGTGCGGTTTGCTCGATTGCCAAATTAGCCCAGCAAAAGAAGTAATTAAACCAATCACTAGACCAGTATTTAGACCAAAGGCTAGTACTCCTAAAAAAGCCGCGCCAAAGCTAAAGGCATCTAAGCGATCCGTACGCCAAGCCGATTTAAAAGTCGTGACATCGACCAAACTCACAATCGAGGCCATAATCATGGCGCCTAATAAGGCATAGGGCAGGGGCGCAATAAGGTCGCCCAATACCAATAGCGCAGCAATCATCACTGCGACGGTAATTAGGCTGGCTAGCGGCGATTTGGCGCCTGAATCGACGTTGATGGCCGTACGGGAAAAACCACCTGCTACCGGAAAGCTCTGAAAGAAACCCCCCGTCATATTGGCTAAGCCTAAACCTCTGAGCTCATCGTTCGCCTCAAAGCGCTCTCCACGCAGGCGCGCATAAGTACTGGCGACCGAGCTGCTAGAGACAAACACAATCAACGCCATTAATGCCGCTGTGGGTATCAGCTGTAGTATCGCCTCTACGCTAGGTAAAGGGTCAGGTACGGGCAGTTGCAGGCTAGGTAGGCCACTAGGCACTTCGCCAATCACATGGATACCCAGTGCGCCCCAATGGCCTAGCACACTTGCGACTATAGCAGCGACCACTAAAATAAGGGGAAATAAACGTGCTGCCCATTTTGCTGAAGCAGCAGGCAACCAACTTTCCCACAGCCATTTGCCGCCGTAACGGTTGACCAGAAATAAACCCAGCGTAACGCCGCCCACGAGTAGCGTTGGGACGTGAATGGTGCTCAAATTATGGGTAAGAGAGCTGATATATTGAATAAGGGTGTTGCCGGACATTGAGGCGCCCAATAAATACTTGAGTTGGCTGACGAAAATCAGTACGGCCGCGCCACTCACAAAGCCTGCTGCTACCCCGCGACTGATAAACTGCATCACCCAACCGAGTTTTAATTTACCGGCTACCCATAGCATCAGCCCCATCATCACGGCTAATAGGCTCGCCATTAAGGCGTAAGTGTCCGCGCCTGCCTCTGCATAGCCATGCAAGCTACTGGCGGTCATAATCGCTGTAATAGCGACCGGACCTACTGCTTGGACATTACTGGCACCGACCCAAGCATAGACTAAGACGGGCACGATAGCGGCATATAGACCGTAGACCGGCGGTAATCCAGCCAGTACTGCATAGCCTAGACTTTGCGGAATGACCAATACCCCAACCACCAACCCAGCAATAATATCAGCAGGCAAACTGGCAGGGGCATAGTTGCGAACCCAAGCGGGCAGCAACCAATGGGAGATATTATGTGATGTTTTTTGCCCGGTCATGACTGGTCTCGCCCTTACTGGTGCTGTCTCTATTTGCTGATTATCTGTTTGACAGCTTGCCTATTAGCTCACTGGTTCTGCACAGCCGCCGCCTAACATGATTTATAAGCGCTATCTTAGGTCTCTTATTAAAGAAACCCTAGGTAAACTTTGCTCAAAGTCTTTATAGCGTCTATTATTCATAATAAGGATGGCTAATGAAAGCAGCAGACTAGAGAGGTCCTACAAAAATTTGCTTGAATGGGTTGAATTTTTCTTCTAAAGTACAATATACATTATTATATAATATTTTATCTTATAATGTCATTAATATAAGTATAATGCTATTAATATGATAAGTAACTTCTTTCGATAGTGAGGCAATTATGGATGTTTATTCGTTTTTACACAATGATACTGAGACCTACACCCATGTGTTGGTAGACGCCAGTACGCAGCAGTGTGCGGTCATCGACCCTGTGCTCGACTTTGATGATAAGTCCGGACATACCAGTACCGAAAGTATTGATGAAGTTATTGATTTCGTCAAAGAAAAAGGTTGGGAGACGGTCTATATTATCGAGACTCATGCCCATGCCGACCATCTATCAGCGGCTCCCGATGTCAAAGCAGCGCTAGGTGGCAAGCTAGTGATTGGTAAATACATCACTCAAGTACAAGAGATTTTCAAAAAAGTCTTTAACTTTGATGCTAATTTTAAAGCAGACGCCAGCCAGTTTGATATTTTGACCGAAGAGGGTAGTGAGCTGCTCTTAGGTAATATCGTGCTAACCGCTATGCATGTGCCCGGTCATACTCCAGCGGACATGGCTTATGTGGCTAGGGCGACAGTCGCAGAAGCAACCGAGAAGACGGCTGTATTTGTTGGCGATACCCTATTTGCCCCAGACGTCGGGACAGCCCGTTGTGACTTCCCAGGTGGTGATGCTGCGCAGTTGTATCAATCGATTCAAAAAATACTGGCCTTGCCTGAAGATACCATGATTTATGTGTGTCATGACTATCCGGGAGAAGGACGTAAATACTGTCCAACCACGACAGTCAAAGCGCAAAAGCTCAGCAATATTCATGTGAAAGATGGCATTAGCGAAGCCGAGTTTGTACAGATGCGCGAGGCTCGTGATGCAACTTTAGAGATGCCGCGCCTAATTATACCTTCAGTACAAGTTAATATTGATGCCGGTAAGCTGCCTGAGCCAGAAGACAATGGCGTACGTTATCTTAAGGTGCCTTTAAACCATTTGGGCAGCTAGAGTGAACCGCTGCTTACTAAGTTTTTGCTACTGTTTTATAATTAGGAAAACCCGATATGAGCAATACCAACCTTGAGCCTTTACATTTAGTCTGCCCACAATGTCAGGTGACCAACCGTATCCCAGCCTCGCGTTTGAGCGAGCAGCCAACTTGCGGTAAATGTCAGCAAGCTTTATTGACCGCAGCACCAGTTGAGCTGACCAATCAGACGGTGAGTAAAACTATTCAGAAAAACGAAGTACTCACCATCGTCGATTTCTGGGCGAGTTGGTGTCAACCGTGTCTAATGATGGCGCCACAGTTTGCTACAGCCGCTCAGCAATTGCCACAAGTGGTCTTCGCGAAACTACAGACCGATAAGTTTGAGCAGGCTGCCGCTCCCTATGGTATTCGTAGTTTGCCGACTATGGTCGCTTTCCGTGGTGGTAAAGAGGTAGCGCGCCAGTCAGGGGCCTTACCTAGCAGCCAGATTGTGCAGTGGGTACAGAGTTTGCGCTAAGCGTAAGTGATTTTGTACTGATTCATTGACCATAAAAAAGCTGAACAGCGTATGTTCAGCTTTTTTTATGCGCCATCTAACTCGAACTAGAAAGCCAAGTTAGAAAACTAAGTTAAAAATCTAGGCATTAAGTCACGAGGTCATCTACTGCCAAGTTTATAGCGCGCTAGCCGCTTATTCACCGTAGATTTTTAACCCATTAGCGAAATTACATTGCTTAAGTCGCGCTGATTGTACTACGGCATCGCGCTCGCCATACAATCTGGATAACTTAGCATCACGCGCTTGCGTATTGCCACTTTTGCCTACGCCAAAGCTAATATTGGGTGAGATACCCCAACGCCCAGCTGAAACCCCGACCCCAACGCCCGTAGTCGATAAGGTAGACTGCTGCTGTTGGGCTTGTTTTACATAGGTATTGATGCGGTTATATTCTTGGCTCAGCGCGCTACAGTTATAGCTTTGATAATTACTGGGCGGAATATACTGCGGGCTAATATTACCCGTACTGGCACAGCTTGAAAGTAGAGCTGCGCTAGCGGTAAGCGCTAGGAGAGCAGATAGACGTGAGGTAGTAGGGCGCATGATGACTCCAAGGTAGCTGACTAGAAAAAATTGCCAGGTTTGCTGACAGCGAGGGCCACAATACCGGCGTAAGCAACGGCTGCTATTAAAACACCTGCCTTAGTTTGCGCAGGAGTAGCGGTCGCCTTAAATGCTTTTATACTAGCACTAATTGCCGCAATGAGCAGTACAATCTTCGCCAAAACCCACTGTATGGGCGCATTGACTGACATCAACTGCATCAGCATCCAGGCCCCTGATAAGATGACGAGAGCATAAGTAATATGGGTCGAAATTTTGACGATTTTAGCGGGTGGTTGACGCGTCGTTAGCGCAACGAAGCTTTGGTAAATGAATAGCACAATGACGATCACCGCCATCAGCATATGTAAGTGTTTCATAGGGGTCCTTAGCGGGTGATATTACTCAGCAGTTTCGGAATTAGCGACGACACTTTTCTAAACTGCAAATGAGGTAATAAGACTGGCAATATTTAGTAATCAAAGCTCTAGGGTTATAGCAAAACATTAGCCGACAACCTAAGCGCACATCAGCGACTTAGTTATTTTTGCCAGCACATAACGGGCTATCGGGCGCCGCTCCTGTCGCTGCCCACTCATCAGGCGTATAAGCATGAATCGCTAAGGCGTGAATCGTACCCCCTGCGCTGGTCAATAGCGGACCTGCTAGCGCATACACCTGCTGGTGACGGGCGACCGGGCGTTTACCTGCAAAAGCTTCACTGACGATAGTTAGCTTAAAATGGCTTTCTTTACCTTCAAAATAGCCGGCGTGCTGCATAGACTCATTTTCAAGGGCTAAATGTGTAGGGTTTAGGTCTTGCAGATATTCGGTGAGTTGATCCGCGGTACTCATAGTCTATCCTTATAATTTCATTAGCAAAGTTATCTGTATTTATAGCGTCACGATTTATAGCGTTACGATTATCAAGTTGTCTGACCTGCCCATTGTAAAGCCCTAGCGGATAAAAACCAGTGCTATATAAAAACGCCTCTATATCAAACACCTCTATATCAAAACGGCTCTATATATTAACAGCCGCATACAAAAAACAGCCAGTCACTCTTCAAGAGTATAGCTGGCTGCTAGTAGCATAAACACACAATGAGCTTAGAGTTTAAATGGACCAAGCGCTATTACTACTCAACTACTTATATTTAATGCCGCGAAGTAACTAAAACCTAGCCTAATTAACGGCGATTTTTTTGATATAGCGGCATAACTTTAGGCATTAGAGTCTGCATCTGAGCAATACGATTGCTGCTCGTAGGGTGAGTACTTAAGAATTGTGGTGGCTCACCTTGGCTAGCACGCTGCATCTTCTGCCATAAGGTAATAGCAGCCTGCGGGTTATACCCAGCACGCGCCATCAGCTCAAGACCAATTTGATCCGCTTCGCTCTCTTGAGTGCGGCTATGAGGACGGCTAAGCCCTAAGTCACCAGCGACCCCCGCAAGCTGCGCCTGCCCCTGTGACAGACCGAAAACACTGGCAGCGATGCCAATACCAGTTTGGGTAGCTACTTCGCGCGATAGACGTTCACGAGAGTGCTCACGTAAAGCATGCGCCATCTCATGGCCCATAATCGCAGCAATCTCATCATCAGTCAGATTCAGACGGTCGACGATACCCGTATAGAACATCACTTTACCACCTGGCATAACGAAAGCGTTGAGCTCATTAGACTTAATGGTATGTACTTCCCAATTCCAACGCGCAGCATCAGGACGATAAACGCCAACTTGACCTACCAATTTACCCGCAATACCCTGCAAACGAGAGCGCATAGCCGCATTGGTATCTAGTAGTCTTTTAGCTTTGGCATCAGCAATGGCCTTATTATAGCTCTGCGCTGACATCTGCAAAACTTCTTCACTCGAGACCAACAGCAGCTGCTGACGATCAACACCGATAGCCCCACCACCTGTAGTACTAGAGCAACCAGATAGCGCGCCTGCGCCTGCCATAGTCGTGATGCTAGCCGCCAATACGGCAGTTGAAAGTATTTTTTTCATTAAAGACCTCACTGTCTAATCAATATTTATTTTCCACAATATAGCAATAGTCGCTAATATCTCATGTGGGTTTTTGTAGCCTTATGGATATAAAGTGCTAATAAATGCGTTAAGCGCTTAAAATAAAATACTATCTGGGAAGACGTTGCGCGCAAATCAGCCTTTTGGAAAAAACTAACCAAAAGGGCGCTGAGTCAATAAATACATGCGTTTGCGCGGTAGCTAAAAATGCTAAATGACTATTAAATCAATAATTATGAAAATAAATGTTGACACACGCCAGAAAATTGCTAGAATAGCCAACCTAATGAGGACAATCACTACTTACTAAGATTTAGTAAAGAAGATTATCACCATTAAATGCGGGATTAGCTCAGTGGTAGAGCATAACCTTGCCAAGGTTGGGGTCGAGAGTTCGAATCTCTTATCCCGCTCCAAATATGGCTTGAAATACAGCGGAAAACCCCATGACTCTTTATGAGTTGTGGGGTTTTTTTTGTGCGTGTGTTTTGCGTTCACTGATATAAATAGCAACTTATCTCAATATCTATTGAAAAGCCTACTAATACTGAGGCTAATCCCAAATCAGTTAGCAGCTTTCAAAACCCCTGACAAGACAACGTGCAATATACTGCAAAACAGCACACAGTCGATACAGCGTGCTAAGCAACTTCAATGGATTAACTTGGCTTATTGGCTTATCTTAATAAGTGAGATAAATGCTTTACTTCATTTAGATTATCGTTCTAATTAAAGGGACTAATAGCATTTATTATTACTTACAAAATAATAGAGTACAGGGCTAGTAACGCTATAGAGTGACTAGCCTGTGCCGCATAAACGGAGATAAGACCATGGTTGAGTATCAAGAAAAGAGTTTTAAAAACCTATTCGATTTATCGGGCAAAGTCGCCATCGTCACGGGCGGGGCCAATGGTATCGGTAAAGCCACAGCTTTACGATTAGCACAAGCCGGCGCAGATATTGTGATTGCTGATTTAAAAAAAGAAGATGCTGAAGAAGCCGTGACAGAAATCGAAGCTTTTGGTGTTAAAGGCCTAGCCGTAGAATGTAATATTCTAAAAGATGACAGTTTAGTCGCCTTAGTCGATACTGTGATGGACGAGTTTGGCAAGATTAATATTTTGATTAATAACGCTGGCGGCGGCGGTGGCGGTAAAGAAGACCCTACCAAGATTTCCGTAGACGATATTCGCCGCGATTTTGAGTTGAACGTCTTTAGTGGCTGGCGTTTATCGCAATTGTGCGCGCCGCATATGAAAGCGACGGGCTATGGTTCCATCGTATTCACCACTTCGATGTCGAGCATCAATAAGAGCCCAAATATGAGCGGCTATGGCGGCTCAAAAGCGGCGGTTAACCATATGGTAGCCAATCTAGCGCATGACTTCGGTCCTGAAGTGCGTATCAATGCCGTAGGTCCAGGAGCAACGCGTACCGATGCCCTAGCTAGCGTGCTGACCCCTGAGATTGAAGAGCGCATGCTGTCGCATACCCCGATTAAGCGTTTGGGTGAAGCGGACGATATTGCAGGCGCTATGTTGTATTTCGCATCGCCCATCTCAACTTGGGTCAGCGGTCAGACCATCTTTGTGAATGGTGGTGGCGTGCAGACTCTAGACTAATAGCTAGTGTTTGTCATAAGTTAGAGAATATTTCACCCTTTCTACTAGATGATTTTTCTCTAAAAGCTACCAAAAAACCGCTATCGTCTCTATGACAGTAGCGGTTTTTTTAGGGTTGTGCAAAATGGATGCTATCAAAGTGTTTTGCAATGGTCGCTATTCAGTAGCCGGTCTAATCTTACGTCCCGTCAAGCTATTGGCCACCCAAGCTGGGCCAATTAATAGAAATTGCAGATCTTCAAAGAAAGACGGCTTTTTGCCCTCTACTTTATGACCAATAAACTGCCCAATCCAAGCAACGACAAACACTAATGCCCAAAATTTAAAGCCCAGCGGCATAAACGCCATCACAGACAGACAGAGTAGGGTAAAGATACCCATCGCTATGAACAGGTGTTTTGACAAACCAAGGTAAAAGATACCTACTAGTGCCGTGACAACTAAGGTAAACCAGACCGACAGCGACATGCCCATGCCCAAAATACTCACAAAAATAGTGGGTACGCAGAGCCAATGGATTTTTTTATTTAAAGGGTTTTGGTGGCTCACAGCATATTCGGAGAGCCATTGCTCTAAAGAGCGTTTGGTTTTATTACGGGTGCGAATCATACTAACCTCCCTGTCAGTATTAAATACAATAGCTATAGTTTTAACAGGTAATTAGCAGGTTGTAAACTAAAAAACCAGCCTGTCTACGCCCGTCTCATAAAACCAGCAGTCTGCTGAAAATAGGAAAAAGGCTGGTTCTATAGAAGCATGACTGCTCAAATGAGCTAACGCTATTTTAGGTTAGCTTTCCTTTCGCTAACTGCTCGCTACGGTGCCATTCATAGAGACCCACAAAAGCATTGATTTGATAAACCATAGTTTGAATAGCGAAGATATAGTTGCCCGTCATAAGGTTGACGATGAGCCAGACGAAGTTAACCGCAATCCAAATCCACCAGTTAAACGAATAGCGCAAAATCATAGTGGCTTGTGCAGTGATGGATAGTACAAAGGCGGCGACGTTAATCCAATAAAAATCAATCATGCCTAAGAATTTACTGCCATCATCATCGACGACCGCAAAGCCTTTTTGTGCCAGCCACTCATTGACGATAGGGAACAGCGCTAAGCCTAGAGCAATAAAGGCTATGGTCATTAACCAAATCCACTTACTGGCTGATTTTGGCACCATATCGCCATCAGGATCGGTATTTTTCGACCAATAAAATAGACCGTATACGTGAGTAAAGAAGTTGAATAAAGGTGCGAGCATAAGCCCCACTGCCCCAGAGGTAGCCTGCACCACGACTTCACCCGCCGTCGCCGCCATACCTAAACCGTTGCCCATGACGTTTTTACGAAAGGATAGCGAGACCACGCATAGCAGCCCGATTAACGATACCCCTAAATAGAACCAATCTAACGTCTGATGCTCGGTAAATTTCCAAAAACCTAGCGATAGGGCAAGTACCCCAGAAATGAACCAACCGACGATCCACTGCATCGACCACTTACCTGTGATGTTATCTAATAATTGAATGCGCATAATTGTCCTTAAAGCCAACCTAAAATAAAGTATTGCAAAAATTAAAACCTAAAATAAAGCTCGAAAGTAAAACCTGAAAATAAATCAATACAAAATAAGCTATCAAAAAAAGATTAGAAATGTGGCGTTATACCACCATAAATATGTTGATTAATATAAGCAATAGCTTGCTGATAACGCTCATCATAATCTGGATCAGTGATGCGGTTCGGGATAATGTTATGCCGATTAAAGATTTCCGTTAAGCGGTTCTCAAAGCGATCGCGCGCAGACTCCGTGCCTAACGAGCGCATGCCGTCGTCTACCCACGGGGTGTTATTGGCCAAAAATAAGGTGTGGTCTAAGCGCACCTCGTCAATACAGGCGGCAACGAAAGGATGGGTACGACCTTCATATTCCTCACAAAAAGCTTGTGTCGTTACAAAGTCTGTATCTACAAAAGTCACAGGGGCAGGGGCGCGATAAGTCGCTGTACGGATCGCCTCAGCATGGTCTAAGGAGATAGGACCATAGTCACTGTATTGCAGGCCAACCTCTGAGCCGCCCAAATCAGTGCCGACATATAAGCGGCCCATCTCTAAGGCAAAGCTAGCCCCATAATAATTGGCGAGTTTATGCACTAAAGTGGTCTTACCTGAGCTCTCACCGCCGACGATAGCTACGGTTTGGGTATAGCTGCCGCGCGCTTCGGGATGAATCGCCGGCCAATAAGCAATCGGATCCCGCGCAATGTCTGCCGAATGCGCCCCTGATTGCTCAGGAGTAGTCAATACGGGCAGCCGCAATTGCGTATAAAGGTCAGGTTGGGCTAGCGGGTGGTTTTCAGCGACAAATAGCATGGGGGGCGTAGGACTGCTAGGGTCAGTCGGGACAATTTTAAGGCGCTCTAGCAGCAGCTGTAACTTGCTATTAGTAGCATGAATATCGACTAGCACCTCATCAAAATTATCGTGGACCGGCAGTTGAATCTCGTCAGTCGTATGAATTTGGATAAACGGCAAGTCACGACAAGCCATCTGCAACCAACGCGCCTTATCTTGCAAAGTCACCAAATACTTAGGGTTGGGGCTAGGGTGAGTGGTAATGACGATATGCAGCGTCCGTACTTGTCCTGCTGCATGCAGAATACTGCGCATCTGGCCGAGGTGTAATGGCTCAAAATGGCCAATCATAAGTCCTGAGTCGTGCATGACGTCTCCTAGCATAGGGTAAGGGAAGCAAAGGGTAAGTAAGTCCGTATAGAGTAATAAAATTAACCCGAATAAGTTAGTGTAAATAAGTTAAGAGCATGAGCCTAAATTTAGCTCAAGACTAATTCATGACCAGTTAATGAATAACAAAGCAACAGGTTAGGTATTAAAACTATCAAAATACCAGTATTGTTTTTGCTTATGGCATACCCAATATACAGGTCAAAATAACTAGATAAAGTCAGCTATTTTATTAAGTAACTTAACTAATCTATTGAAAAATAAAACTTAAGTTGTAGAATGGTTTATAAACTAGAATTAGCTAAGACAGAGTAAAAATGGGGTAAAGTAGCCAAAGCTCTGCCGTTGCAAACCAGCAATAATAGCAAATGTAATGACTTTTGAAATGTTTTGAAATAATTTTAAGGAATCAATGACTTAAAGGGAGCTAAGATAGGTTGGTGTAAGCTTGTGTAGCAAAAACTCACAAAGCCAAACTAGATGAGCTACAGTTATTCAGGTATACAGGGGCTATAATGATTATCAATTAAGCGGTAGTCAGTTTGAAAGGCAACTTACTATAAACTTATAAATAACTAGTAATAAATAGTTAAGCAGTGAGCCTTTATCATTAAGCTGTTCTTTCCCTACTTAAGGAGTAAATTTTGGCCAAATTGGTGAAGTTACATCGTTCTCGTCAACACCGTATGATTGGTGGTGTTATGGGCGGTATTGCTGAATATCTTGGTTGGTCTCCGATGATAACGCGTCTTTTATTCTTTATCTTATCAACAGCAAGTGCGGCGGTACCGGGAATCTTAATTTATATCATTTTATGGGTAGTTATGCCCAACGCTAGTGCTAGCTCGTATCGTTAAATCGCTAGTTTCATAATTTTTTGATAGACCTTTTCTGAATAACTGCATTAACTTGACCAACAACAAATTGAATTAATTACAATTAGAACATGCTTTTCCTCCTGCCTAGATGGTTCGCCGTCTAGGTATTTTTTTGTCTATCCGTTACCAGACTATGGATAAAATCCTCGTTTTTTAGTAAGGTGAGGGCCTTAAAAGTCACTTATTGGCTTACTATAATTCTTTGGCCTATTTATTCTCTAGTTTATTTTATAATTGCTACCACGACACTCTGACAATGGCGACGCTATGACTTTTCAAGATCTCATTTTAACTTTGCAATCCTACTGGGCAGACAAGGGCTGTGTTGTGCTGCAGCCTTATGATATGGAGATGGGGGCAGGTACCTTTCATACCGCCACTTTTTTGCGCTCCTTAGGGCCTGAAGTTTGGAACGCAGCTTACGTGCAGCCGTCACGTCGTCCTACTGATGGCCGCTATGGTAATAACCCAAACCGTCTGCAACATTACTATCAGTTTCAAGTGGTGCTCAAACCCAATCCACCGAATATCCAAGAGCTGTATTTAGACTCGTTAAAGGCTATTGGCGTGGACCCGTTGACGCATGATATCCGGTTTGTGGAAGACAACTGGGAGTCGCCAACGCTAGGTGCTTGGGGACTCGGTTGGGAAATCTGGCTTAACGGTATGGAAGTGACTCAGTTTACTTACTTCCAGCAAGTTGGTGGTATTGAGTGCTTCCCAGTAACTGGCGAAATTACTTATGGTCTTGAACGTCTAGCGATGTATATCCAAGGCGTGGATAGCGTTTATGACTTGGTGTGGACGGATGGCCCGTTTGGTACCGTCACTTATGGCGATGTGTTCCATCAAAATGAAGTAGAGCAGTCGACTTATAACTTTGAGCACGCGGATGTGCCGAAGATGTTTGACCTGTTTGACTTCTATGAGCAGCAAGCCGATAAGTTAGCGGATGCTGGCTTACCATTGCCCGCCTATGAGATGGTACTTAAAGCCTCGCATGCCTTTAACTTACTCGATGCCCGTGGTGCTATTTCGGTTACTGAGCGTCAGCGCTTTATTTTGCGAGTGCGTACTTTAGCCCGCAAAGTCGCCCAAGGCTATGTGGAAGCTCGCGCTAAGTTAGGTTTTCCATTAGCAGATGAAGCGCATAAAGAAGCGGCGCTGAAAAAGTATTTGCCAAAAGAAGAGACTACTGAGGCTAAGCTAGAGTCTAAGTAATTTAAACTTAATAGTGCTACTGCTACTAAGCTGAATAATTTTAAGGTTTAGATCAGACACTGCTAAGTTAAAGATAGAGTAGGGGCAGCAATAACAGACTGCCCTTATTAATTATTTGCGAACCCTACTGGCCGTTATGAGGGCTAAGAGATTAGATATGACTAACGAAGATGCTAGTGTGAATGACCCTGCTGCTATGTTGGATAATCTAGAAATCGTAATGCCCAAGCAAGATACCGCTAACGCAGACTCTATAGTGGCTAATGATGAGACGCTAGTAGTGGTCAATCTAAAGGCCAAACTACGTCCAGAAGATCAAGGTGAGCTTGAAGATGCTTTCCTAGACGTATGTGAGCAGTTAAACCTGCAGGCGGATATTGTTGGTGGCGGTAGCTTGTTAGACGATAATGGCGAAAGCTTTGAAAGTGTCATTGAAATTGCCTTAGTAGAATGCAACGATACTATTATCGATCATATCATCGGCTTTTTTGAATCGACATTGGCGCCTAAAGGTTCGAGTTTAACGATTTACGAGCCTTCTAATAGCAGCATTGATAGTGCCGTTATTAAAGATACAGCTATTAAAAATACAGTGTCTGAGAATACATCTGCTGAAAATATAGCGATAGACAGTGAAGCAGAACCGGCAATCAATGCAGGTCGTAAAATTCATTTCGGTCATCAAGAAGGTTTAGGACTTTATCTAAACGGTAAAGACTTAGCCCCTAAAATCTATCAAAAATATGACATTCGCCATGTCTTCGATAAGTGCAACAGCCTGCTAAAAGGGGTTGGGATGGTGAATAGCTATTGGCAAGGCTATAGCGAGACCGCCCTCTATATGTACGGCGACAGCTATGAGCAAATGGTAAAACGTATCGAGCCCTTTGTCAGCACTTATCCGTTATGCAATAAATCTAAAATGGTTAAGATTGCTTAAAGTAGAGTAAGTTTGGCGCTAATAGCTATCTAAGCCACTGCGCAATAGCCCGCCTGATGGGCCGTTGATTTTGCTATAATCCATACCATTCATAATTGCTAAAAATTTTAAAACGACTTCATAATCAGAGAGCCCCATGACCACTATTTTATTTGAACTCGGTTGCGAAGAGCTGCCACCAAAAAGCCTAAAGCCACTGCGTGATGCGCTACAAAGCAGTGTGGAGAGCCAATTAAAAGAGGCGGAGATCTCTTATAACAGCCTAAAAGCCTTTGCCGCACCGCGTCGCTTAGCCATTCAAATTGAAGGGATTGCGGATAAGCAACCGGACCGGAGCGAGCAAAAACGTGGCCCCGCTATCAAAGCTGCTTATGATGCGGAAGGTAAACCTACCCGTGCAGCGGAAGGGTTTGCCAAAGGTTTAGGTATCGACGTCAGCGAATTGATGACGATTGAAACTGACAAAGGCGACTATATTGGCTATGAGCAAAAAATTACCGGTCAACCGGTCACTGAGCTATTGCCCGGCATCTTCCAAACCGCGCTAGATAAATTGCCTATCGCTAAACGTATGCGCTCAGGGGCGAGCCGCGAAGAGTTTGTGCGTCCTGTACAGTGGTTGGTCCTTATGCAAGACGACCAAGTGATTGACGCGCAAGTGCAAGGCTTACAGAGTGGCAACCAGACTCGCGGTCATCGCTTCCATGCTCCTGATTTTATGACCATCTCTCAGGCTAGCGCTTATGAGAGCTTGCTAGCAGACGCTAAAGTTATCGCTGATTTTGATAAGCGTCAGGCGCTAATCAGCGAGCGGGTCGCAGCATTAGCCAGCGAAGTGAATGCTAGCGCTATCGTTCCCCAAGCTTTGCTCGATGAAGTCACCGCTTTGGTGGACCTACCAGTTGCCCTACGTGCCAGTTTCGAAGAGCGTTTCTTACAAGTACCACAAGAAGCCCTTATCTCAACCATGCAGGCGGACCAAAAGTATTTCTGCTTGACAGATAGCGACGGCAAACTACAGCCTTATTTTATCTTTATCAGCAACATCGAATCAAAAGACCCACAGCAAGTGGTCAGCGGTAACGAAAAAGTAGTGCGTCCACGTCTAGCTGATGCTGAGTTCTTTTTCTTGCAAGACCAAAAGCAGCCGTTATTCACGTTGACAGAAAATCTCAAAAATCGCGTATTCCAAGACCAGTTGGGTACTATTTGGGAGAAATCTGAACGGGTTGCCAAACTGACCGCCTTTATCGCCTCGCAATTAAAAGGTGAAGCAGAAAATAACCCAAGCTCAAGTCTAGCGACCTTTAAAGACATCGATATTGAGCAAGCTACCCGCGCAGCCATCTTATCAAAAGCTGATTTGGCGAGTACTTTAGTCGGTGAGTTCCCAGAGCTACAAGGGGTAGCAGGGACTTATTATGCGCGTCTAAATGGTGAGCCAGAAGCCGTAGCAGCAGCTATAGAAGAGCAATATTTACCTAAATTTAGCGGTGACGTCTTACCTAAGACGGCAGTGGGTATCTGCCTTGCGCTAGCCGATCGTATCGACACGCTAGTGGGTATCTTTGGTATTGATCAAGCGCCGACCGGCTCAAAAGACCCGTTCAGCCTCCGTCGTTCAGCCATTGGCGTGCTTAGAATTTTGATTGAGAAGCAGCTGCCGATTAACCTAATTGGTTTGGTTGAGCAAGCGATCCGCAACTACAATGCGGATGGCGCTAATAAAGTCGTTAAGATGGGCGATACTTTCACCCAAGTTATCGATTTTATGAACTCTCGCTATCGTGCTATGTACACCGAGCAAGGCGTGAGCGTCGATACGATTCAAGCAGTCTTGGCTATTAATCCGCATATGCCGCTTGATTTTGATCAGCGTATCCGTGCGGTATCGGGTTTCCGTGCCTTGCCACAAGCGGCCACCCTAGCTGAAATTAACAAACGTGTGGCGAATATCTTAGCTAAATCTGATGGTGAGGTGGCAGAACAAGTCGATGCTACTTTATTAACGGAAGCGGCGGAGCAGTCGCTCAATAATGCTGTGAATACGGCAAAAGCAACGGTCGCTCCATTGCAAGCTACTGCAGATTACCCGCAAATCCTACAAGCGCTTATTACGCTTGAGGCGCCATTAACGGACTTCTTTGATCATGTGATGGTCAATGCAGAAGATGCAGCGTTAAAAGCCAACCGTCTTGCCCTGTTAAAGCAAGTGCGTGAGCTGTTCTTAACGGTTGCGGATATTGGTGAGCTACAAATTTAAGTCCCTATGCAGGAGCTACCTTAAGAGCATTGCCTGCTATATTAGATATTTACTGCGTGATGATGCTGAGCATAAGATTGGTTTTAGTCAAAAATCTTGCTAAGCATCGTTAAACGTTAAGGAGCTGCTCTTGTTTGCTGTCATTATGACTTTCATCATTATTTGGATAGTGATGTGGATATTCTATAAAGTGATGTATCCTAAACCGCCAGCGCACTATTATCCGCAGGAAGGCGATGTCCTTACACCGCGCACTTGTGACTTTTGTCATAATGAACTGGCCGAGTATCGTGGTGTACTAGAGCCCAAACCCAATAGCGAAGGCGAGTGGTTTTTTTGCAATTATGAGCATCAAGCGGACTTTCATGCAGGTAAGGTCTATCGCTCGCCCAATCAGCAGATTTAAGGGTTTGTAAGCGAAGATATAGGGTTAGATGTTTTATAAATTAGTGGCTAAGTTAACAGCCGATATTATCCCTTTATAACTTAATACAATCGCATAAAAAAAGGCAGTGAGTCAGCTCACTGCCTTTTGTATTCTGTAATGCTAGCGCTTTTTTATCACTAGACTTTAGCCAATCATCGTTTTAGCATCTTTGATGATTTTTTCGAGTAGGGTATCTGCTTCTTGACTAACCAAGCGCTCATTAGTATTAGAGGTCTTTTGCTCTTGCAGTTTTTCATACAGGTTTAAGCAGCATAAAACCAATAGATCTTCTTGACCGATACGCGGCATATCGCTTTTCAGACTCAAAGCGAAGTTATTGATATAAGACACCGAAGCTTGTAAAGACGCTTCTTCATTGGCAGGGCAATTGACGTAGTAAGTCTTACCCGCAATAGCGATAGCGACTTTTTTAAACTGAATCTCTTCTTTAATAGGCGCTTGAGTGGCTTCAGAAGGCTTTGCAGCAGCTTCGTTTGAGGGAGCGTGAGTAGTAGTCATGACAAGTCCTGCAAGTAGTGAATAGGGGCATCTATAGAATAAGGTGCGGATACAATAAAGTGTCGATAGAATAAGGTCGCTAGGCAATAAAGCGTACTGTAGCTTAGTCATAACCAAGCCACTGTCTGCTGATTATTCCGTCATTTGATCGATTTGGGTCAAGCGCTCGAAAACCACTTGCGTATGTTCGGCGGCCACGCGGTTTTTTTCTACTAACTTTTCAACTTGTAGTTTTAGGTCGTCATTTTTCTGAGTTAGCGCCGTATTCTTTTCGACCAGCTCGTCAATTTGTTGTTGCAGCTTGTCTTGCTCTTCCCCAATTAAATGATGGGCTTCTGCCAACGACTGATAACGACGATCTAATTCATTCAAATTACTCTTTAGCGTATCGCGTTCTTTAATAAGGCTTTGACGCTCTTTACTAAAAGCTTCGAGCTTGGCTTTTAAGGTGTTATGGGCGGCCGGATCAATCTGTGGAGACTTTTTTAACGCCAAAAGTTCTTCAGTAGCTTGCTGATATTGCTTACGAA
>Ga0208015_1000597_pt1 | contig 17434 bp, 13 predicted proteins | sample 26BtaG_FD_184101 | JGI IMG/M metagenome (GOLD analysis project Ga0208015, IMG submission 184101) | Marine viral communities from Cariaco Basin, Caribbean Sea - 26B_WHOI_OMZ_CsCl (SPAdes) (version 2) | ecosystem: Environmental > Aquatic > Marine > Oceanic | place: Caribbean Sea: Cariaco Basin...
CATATAAAATCATGTAACTACTCAGCAGCAACTATATAATTAACACACTATAGCGTTTACAGCAATGGTCGCACAGAATTAACCGAAGGTGGTAAGGTTATATGTTTTTGCGTTCATTGCGATTTTGTGTTGTGTTCCTCGCGTTTAAATTTTATGCTTTATGCCTAGTCGAAAACTACAAACTTTTGTTCCTGTTTATTATTTTGTTTCCCCTATATTTGGCACCTTAAAAAATAGATATTTATGAAAAAACATGTATTAATTGTCTTGGTATTTGCATTCTTAACCGCATGTAATAGTGATGACACTATAGACTATAAAGCGAAAAATAATGAAGACATCTTAGCCTATATTGATAAGAATAATTTAGAGGCTCAAAAAAGTGGTTCTGGCCTATATTATATTATTGATGAGCCGGGCTCTGGGAAGCAACCAGTCGCAACCTCTAATGTAACCGTAGCCTATAAAGGTTATTTTTTAGACGGTAAGACTTTTGATCAAAGTAATGCTAATGGCATTTCGTTTGGTTTACAACAAGTAATTAAAGGATGGACAGAAGGTATTACCTATTTTAAAGAAGGTGGGAAAGGCAAATTATTAATCCCTTCGCATTTAGGATACGGAAGTAAGGGTCGTACAGGTATTCCTGGTGGGGCTGTGCTTATTTTTGACATCCATTTAATTTCTGTGAATTGACGGGGCGTTTCTTACGGGCGTTTCGCAAACGCCCCCTACCTATTCCTCTCAAAATTCTCAGCTTCCATCGTCACCGGGGGATATCCATACTCAGCCAATTTAACGATGATATCCATCTTCAATTCGGCTTTGATATCTTCTTTATCACTCCAATCCGTGTACGTCGTCTTAGCGTCTACAATCGCTTTAATCGCTTTTGCTAATTATAAAACTATATTGGTTTTAATTTTAAGCAAAACATAAAAATCAAGAAACCAGTTTTATTTGCCGATGCAATATGTAACTATCCTTTGTTTATAAGGGTTAAGAGAGTATGTGGGGTACAAATGGGGTAAATTCATTACAAGTTATAATTAAGTTATTTAAAAATACGGTAAAAATTTAAGGTATTTATTAATCCCTATTTTCCACAGCTATTATAACTTCGTCCTTTTTGTCTTTAACTTTCTCTAAAACTCTATCCAGATAATCTAAACCATACCTGTTTTTAATATAGTCTAATTCTTTAAAGAATTGCTTCCATTTGGCTTTTGCTGAATTAGGACCTAAAACATCAAATGCCAGACGTCTTAACGTGTATTTGGGCATTGTGTAGTAATGCTTAATATCCTTTATAATAGTTTTAATGAAGATTATGTTCTCTTCCTGGGAAGCATCAATCACTTTTAGAGCTACTTTTAAATTGTCGTGTGCTTTCTTTTCAATAGCTAAATCTGAATTGTTTGAGCGTATCCTTTCTTTATGGTCTTTTATTGCTTCGTAAACAGGCCAAAAATGTTCTGATAATGGTGTTCTTTTTGTACCGTGTTCACATTCTATAAATTGTAAGAAGTTCTCAAAGGTTAAACTTTCAACATTTGTATTTTCTATAGTCTCTGCTTGTTGGGCGAATAGACTTAATCCTTTTTTACGTAATACGTTCACATTTGACTCTTTGAACTTTTTTGAAGTTTTTACCCGGTTGGGCAACTTCTCTATACGTTCGATTACCTCTGGATATTCTTCTTCTATTCTATTGTACTCGTTTCTAACATAGGTAATGAGGTTAATCTCTTCATCATCTTCTGGATTATCGTTTATTTTAGTGTATAAACCGCTTGCGGTTGGTTCCTCATCTGGGTGGAATATTCGTGCATCTTCACCCAGCGCATTATGTATCATAAACATTTTTTGTTGAGCTATTTCCCTAGATTTCACAAAATCTGCTCCTGTTTCTGATGGAAAGAAATTAAATATATATAACAGGTCAAACACTTTTTTCCCAATACGGTTAATACGCCCTACCCGCTGAATCACCCGCGTTGGATTCCAAGGAATGTCATAATTGATTATTGCCCCGGCTCTATTCAGGTTAAAACCTTCTGATAGTTTATCGCTGGTAATTAATACTTGGAAATTATCGTATTTTGTTCCTTCATATTGGGCGTTAAAATTACGTTCCAAATCTTTTGCTAATGCCTTGGAAATCTTACCGTCACAAATAAGGACCTTATGTCCTAACTTTTCTCTAAAGTAACTTTCTAAATGCAATACGGTATCAACATATTCAGTGAAAAGAATAATCTTTCTATTTTTATCATTCTTCATAATCTCTGTTACTTTTTGATAGATGGTCTCTCTTTTGGGATCGTTGACAACCAATTGCTCTTCATCAATCTCCCTACTTATCTTTTTAAAGAGTTTTAAATCTTTCTGAATATCCTCAATAAATTCATGGGCCTTTTGAAAATCCTTTACCTTGTAAACTGTGGTGTTCTTTGGTGTTTTTTTCTTTAGTAAGTCATTCTCGAATTTGAAGAGTACATCCAAAATTTCATCTTCATCATATTCATAGATTTTTTCCATTAAACCTCTGTCGAGAATATATTTTCCGTCTGTATTTTCTATAAATTTTAGAACTATTTCGTGAACGCGAATAAATCGTTCTATTGTTTTTTGAAATGCCCCAAAGGAACTTTCAAAACGTTTTACCAACAACCTACGCATAAAGTCAAATAAGTTACGCTGTTGTTGAAACGTTCTATTGCCCTCCATATCCAACCCACTTTCATCAGCTATCGTTTCATAGCTAGAAGGTTGGTATATTGCTCCCGTAAATACCCCATCTTCGGCAAAATAGTCTCGCACAATGCGGTCGTAAAACTTAGATTGACTTTTAGTTAAATAATAAAATAATTCCTCGGGAGGCGCTACTTTGGGAAGTTCGCCAACTTCTGTACTGTATTGATGATCTTTTAATAGATCCAGACGGTTTCTCCTGATAACAACCGGTGAAATTACCTCCTTAATTTTGTTTGCTAATCTTGCTGATTCCTGACGTACAATTTGAGGGTTGACCGGTAATGGTTCATCTAACAATTTAGTATAAAGTTTTTCCGCTTTATCTCGTTTATCGGGATTATTGGAATTGTAATTTTTTAAGATATCTGAAAGCTTATTAAAACGATACGTATAACTTCTAAATAATCCTTCCAAGTTATTTTCCAATGTGATGGTAGACATACCTGGAACAATAAACAACTTCAACAAAGAAAAAATATCCGCAGGTGAATTGTTAAATGGTGTTGCCGTTAATAAGATAACTTTTTTCCCTCTACAAATTTGTGCCAACGCCTCATAAGCAGCTGTATCTTGGTTCCTGAAATTATGGGCCTCATCGATAATGACGGTCTCAATATCTGTATCATCCAAATCTTCAGCTAAATTTTCTACACCTCCGCGACTGTAAACGTGCCATCCGTTTAATTCAAAATTTCTAACATAACCCCACCAGCCTGTTTTATCGCTATAATCTCCAATCAAGCCTGGGGGACACAGGATAATACCCTTAGTATCTAAATTACGGGCAATTAAGGACGCAATTACAGATTTACCTAAACCTACCACATCGGCAATTACAACGCCATTATTTTCATCTATAATACCTAATGCTTGATTGACTGCATCTAATTGATAGGAAAATTTATTAAAACCATTATCCTCTAACAGACGTTCAACTTGTGGTTTGAGTTTTTTTTGTTTTTGTAGGTCCAAATAGGTTTTTAACACCAATGCATAGGCATCAAAAGGCAATACCAAAGCCGCTTGGGAACGGTGTATTATAAAATCTATTAAGTGTTGTTTACGTTGCTTTATATCTGTAATAGGCACAGCCAATTCCCAAAGTTCCTCAAAATAGGCTTTTGCTTCAGGATACCCATAATCTTTGATCTCTACATTAAATTCTTGCTGACCGTGCAACCCATTACGGGTTAAGTTACTACTACCCGTAATTAAATATCCTTCAAAATTATGCTTGGAACGTTCTTCCTCGTTCATTTCGAACAAATACAGTTTGGCGTGGTTTGGTTCTCTTGTTTTTTTAATGATTAAACGTTCTTTGCGAATCATATCCAAGAAAAAATGTACCTGCTCATAAAACTCTTTAGTGTCCTGCTGTTCATTATTAACTGCAAAACCCATAGAAGTCATAAAGTCATTAAAATACTCGTCGCTACTTAAGTCCAATTCCTGTACATCGTGTTCGAATATGTTTTGTAAATGGTTGCCTACTTGTAAGCCTACCAACAATTTAATTTTAACGTCGGGATTGGTTTGCAGATTTTGGTACACTTCTTTCCAACCTGAAAAGTAAAAGAAGCCCACCAACCACCTTAATTCGGTACTGAATTTTATAATATTGTTTAAGCGACCACTTAATGTTTTCTGCGGACTTTTATTTGCTATGAAATTATTCGCCATTTGTGTTTTTAATTTCTATTTAAAGCCTCTTGTTTGGCGTTAATAATTTTTAATTTTAACTCATCCGAGTATTCTTCTTCATAAATAAAGGATTTGATAATATCAAATAATAACTCTCTACCTATAATATTATCTGCTACATCCACAGCTATATTTTCCATATCTCTCATAAAGCGACCAACAATAAATTCCAACCCGTTAATTTCAAAAAAATAAGCAGTTAACGCCACAGAAGCTCTTTTGTTACCATCGTTGAATGCGTGATTTTTATTCAGAGCATATAACAAGTAAGCTGCTTTTTCTTCAATGGTTGGATAATACAAATCATTTTTAACAAATTCTAATGTAGCTTCTATATGTCCTTTGTTTTTGACCCCCAATAAACCGCCTGAATGTAAAATAATGTAATCGTGTGTTTTAATTGCATACTCAACTGTAAAATATAAATATGCCATAGCTACCTATTTTTTAAGCGTTTAAAAACATCAATATTTTCATCTATACGTTCTTCTAATGATTTACTTTTTTCACCTAAAAAACGGTCGAAATCTGATTTTGATACAGTATCAATGTATTGTTTAAGGTTTTCGTGAAACACACGTCTAAAACCATAATCGCGTGTCGCCATTTTCGTCCTAGCATCTTCGATAAGCGGCTTATATAAGGGATGGTTTGAAAACACCTCCAATAGTTCATCCATTTCAGGTTGTGAGAGCTTACGTCCAAGCTGTTCACTCTTGGTTTTCATTTCGTGCGTCAATCCTGTTTCGTAAGAAGCTATCAACTTTAGCACTTCGGCATACATTGTATCTCTAACATTGTCTTTTTGTTCTAATTTTAAAATACGCTTATACTCTTGGGCGTTTTCTTTAAAAATGCACTCGTAAAGCTTGTCTGTATAATAAGGGTATTTAAAATTGCCTAAGTCCAGATAATCTCTTAATGCGTCTGTAAATTCTTTTCTGTAATGTGGCTCTTTTAAAATGGTATTTAAAAAATCTTCATCACGCTGATTTATAAATTTAGTAGAACCTCCTGTTTTTTGATTGAGGCTATCTATAACAATGTCAAGAACTTTACTACGAAGCGCTTTTGCCTTGTTACTTTCAACCAAAAGCATCCCTAAGTTTAAAAAAGCCCTGAAGTTGAAAATTCCTAACTGCCTAGTTTTACTAGTAATATGCACAATATTGCCAAAATGTTCTCTAAATGCTTTAAGCTTCTTCCCTTTTAAAACTTGATAACCATTGTGGTTTAACTCTTCTGTATTGCTTTCTAAATATCGTTCTATAGTACTCTCGCTAATGTTATAAAATGAAGCTAGCATATCTTTTGTGAATACATATTCTTCTTGAAAAAACATACCAGACAAGCCTATATATTCCTGTATAGTTTCGAGAGCGACAGGGTTATTTAGTACATTTTGACGGTCTATATTTGATACTGTTAAATCTTTCATATCACCAAGTTTTGTTAATAACTTTTATTTGTAACCCTCACACATGAGGGGAACAAATGTTTAAAAATCTTAAACCCTCTTATTTTACAGAGGTTCTAAACGTTTATATATGTAAATTACTTATTATAAAATGTTATTAACTTTTTTTAAATTTTATAATTATCGTATTCTTCTTGTGATAAATCAAAGTCTGGGTCTACAATTAAGACCTCATCGTGGTTTAGTTCAAAATCTTTGTAAATTAAAATATCAATTGTCTGAATAATTTCTTCAAATACACCTCCTCGATTTATCAATAAATCAACTTGATTAATAATGTCGCTATTATATTCATTTGACACAGGTATTCGACTGATTATATTATTATTTATATTCAAATATCCACCTGCCATTTTCAGAGAATGGAAGGATTTATTAACGAAGAAGGATGCAAGTTTAGAATTTAACAAGCCTGTTAAATACATTAATTTATCTATTTCAGTTAAAATGATACTTGTTGATTTACCTGCTAAATAATCACCATTTAAATCTAAAAATGATTCTATTATATTGGACATACCAGCTATAATTATTTTAGGAGCACTAGCTTGATTGAATCTATTGATACTGATAGATTTAATATCATTAGCCTTTATTCTTGGATAAACATATGAATCTTTGATATATTGAGTGTTTTTAATTGACCATAATGAAAGATAGGGATCGATTGTGCCCGTATTTATTAATTTAAAACTATCATTATGAAATTCTTTGTCGAAAAGAAATTCTTTAATCTTATAGGCTTCTGATACTGTAGCTGCTCCAGTAACATTTACATTTATATCCATTAATTTTTTAAAATTACTCAACTTAATAAGAAGTTTGAAAATTTCAGAATCATAGAAATATTTATCCCATAAAGTATCTATAATAACATCATTATTAATTTTATTACAGTTTTTTACCTCCGTTAGACTTTCCATTATTGTAAACATTGATGGAGAATGTAATTCAGTATTATTTATCAATGTCATCGTAATTGGGTATACATCCGCGTTCGCAAAAACATTTATTCTTGAGTAATCCCTAACTTCAATAATGCCTAATTTATTAATATTTTCTCTAGCAGTCAGAGCATATTTCGCACTTATAATTTTATTAGGGATTATGTAGCTAAATATACCCTTATCCTTTAACAAATCAATTCCACGCTCAATGAATACTATAAACAAATCCCAATTACCAACAGCAAAACTATAAGCCTCTTTTAATTCTGTTCGGAATGAAGGATTTCTTAAAACCATAGTTTCTGAGTCAACATAAGGCGGATTCCCAATTACCACATCAAACTTTTCGACTCCAAACATCCACTGTGGGTCAAACCACGAAGAAGGTTCGTTTTTAAATGGATTCCAGCTTATTATTTTATAGCTACGACTATTTTGGTCTGCAAATAGATTGTGCTCTTTGGTAAATGCCTTTTTTTGAACTTTTAAAAACTGATTTTTTATATTTTCTTTTTTATCACCGGAACATTGTAAATAGTCGGCACGAAGTTGTGCCAACTGTTCCAATTGTTCAAAATTATCGAACATACTTACTTGTTGTCCTTGTTCTTCCGGTAAACTGACAAGGGTATTAGCGGTAACAAACTTAAACTCCAAATTAGGTAAAGGTTCTATGCCACGGTTATAGTCTTCATCATCAATATTTTCATCGATAACAAGGGATAAAAAACTACGCAGTTTAGAAATTTCTGCCGCAATGGGTTGTATATCCACTCCATAAATGGAATTTTGTATCACGCCCAACTTACGTGCATAATCGCTGGTAGATTTATCCAGCTTTTCTTTCAAGTTCTTTTTGGCAATGGCATTAGGTATGAGTTTCACTTGTTGCTCTTTCCACCATTCTGCACTGGGATCTAATTTTTCTAAAGCCAAGCAAATTTTTTGTAATGCTCCCATAGGGAATGCTCCAGAACCACACGCGGGGTCTAATATCTTTACTGTGCTTAAAGCTTCTAAAAGTTGTAAAGTTTCGGTTTCGGTAAAATTAGGATCTTTAGCAACAGCTTGTCCTTCTTGAAACAATTGCACTAATTCTTCTTCATCGGTAATAGTGGTCTTTGTTTTCAAGTACTGAACCATAGCTTGCTCCACCATATAATCTACAATCTCTCGGGGCGTATAAAAACTTCCCGTGGCTTTACGAGCGCTTTTTTCGGTATCAGGATCTATTTCTGCCAATAGATTTTCGAAAATTGTCCCTAGCATTTCTGGGTCAATACTTACCTCGGTGTCATTAATGCTGTTTTCGTCTATGGTAAAATTGTATTGCTCTAATGTTTCAAATAAAGATTTAAACCATTCATCGGGAATTTTTAAAGCATAGTTAGATTGGTTGTTTGCAAAAAAGTCATCAATATGCGCCTCAAATAAACCTCCATTTAAAAATGGAATGTTGTCAGCACCATCTGGCAAATTGTAACCATAACGGTCTTCCATTTTTTTATTTAACACTAAAAAGAATAACTTCTCCAAAACAGAATGGTAGTAATCTCTTTTTCCTTTAACAACTGAAGCAGATGACAACCAATCCTCCGGAATTAACGGAATGCCTGCGCTGGATTTTTTGTTTTTTAAAAACCAACAGAAAATGGTACGCCCAATTAAACGCACCGCAAATTCTTTATGAATAGTTTCGTTTCCTTTGTATGGTGTAGAAGGTAGCACTAACATAGGTTTTTCTACCGCAATGGTTTTGGAGCCCAAGTTGTACTTTCCACTAATTAGTTCATAAAATGCTTTAGCTATTTGTTGATAGAACTGTCGGTTTAATGGTTCTACGCTAAATGCCTCTTGAATATTATCTAGCGAATCGAAATGACAATTTTCGATTCGGGTTTTAAACGTTTTGTTTTGTTTAGTTGGTTCTACATAGTAAGTATAACGTTTCCAATTTGAATATTTAGCTGCTTTATCGCCATAGTTTCTACGAATAAAACTGAATCTAAAGTTACCTAGCGCATCGTAAAAGATAAAAATTGCGCCATCTTTAAAATCATCTTTCAATACCTTTTTAGCGATTTCAAATTGTTCTTTTTTGGCACTTCTATTCGTTAGCTCCTTGTTATATTCACAAGTGAATACCAACAGCTCTTCGTGGTTTTTAAGTTCGGCGTAACCTATTTTAATAGGGTCCGAATATGGTCTGTTTTCACTAACTATATCTGTAAAAACATCTTTGTCCGTTTTGAAGGAAGATATTCTATTTTGGAAAAATTTGGAAATGGCAGAATTGGATATATTTTTACTTAATTTCTCTATCATGTTCTATATATTTTAAATTGGATTTTTTCTACGGTACAAGCTTAGATATACCTCGGGGAATAGGACTCTTAATACTTTTCCAAACTAAATATTTTTTTTGTTTCTTTGAATACTAATTACATTATTCCGCCAACAACTCTTTCATACTCACTTTCAGTATTTTGGCGATTTTATTAAGTACTTCGAGGCTCGGTTGTGCCCTATTCTGTACATAACCATTTACAGTGTTAAAGCTTTTTCCTAACTGCTCGGCAAGCCAAACTTGCTTGACACCTTTCTCTTTTAGAACTTCTTTGATTCGGTTCATCTTGTTTTAAATTAAGGTTATAAATATATGTTATTAGATTTGAGAATACACTGTGTTACGTTACATATTTATAAAGTGTTGAGGAAAATTAAACTAGAAAAACCGCATTGAAGCGGTTTTTTTGTTTCGGTTTGAGATTTTACTTTATTTAATCACAAAGCTTCCACCCATCAATAGTTTTTTCAAACGCTGCCGTCTCTACAATTTCTTTAGGATTGCCTTTTTCATTAGCTTCATCAAAAAATGGGGTTTCGTTATAGCGTTCAAAAGCAACTTTTACTTTAGCTTCGTTTCGTTCTGGAATTTCTCGAATTTCCAAAACCTCTTTGATTTTGTATTCGTAAGATTAAAATACACCTATAAACTTCCAAAGAAATTTTCAATTATGAAAAAGAAAAGTTTTTTTACCTCTAATTCATTCTTATTCAAGAAAAAGACAACTAAGGAAACAGGGATAAACCGATTTTATTTGCCGATGCAGTATTTTAAAACCTAACGTTTACAGGGGTTTGAAGAGATTATGTGGTACATATGTGACACAAAGTATGCTTTTAATGAGAAACTAAGGGATAATAAAATATCTGTGAAATTCAGAATTAAATTACATGATATGGAATTTATTGCGAAAATGATAAATTTCAAACATCAACTTCTTCACGCAACATCCTTCACATTATGACCAGACATCTTAGTTCTTTTTTGGTCTTTAATTCTATTATGCCCCATTTTTTTGGCTTCGAATTTCAAATTTGAGTCTAATGCGCAAAATTATAAAATTTAATTTTTTTTCCCAACTGGCTTAAATTGATTAAAATTTATTTCTACCTATTATTCCTAAATTCAACAGTTTAATACCTACTATTCCAAACTAATACCTATTTTTACAAAACCCGTTTTTCCAGAATCAAACATATTTTTACCTATTTATACTACAGAAAACCTGTTTTAACATCATGAAATTATAATTAGCAACTATGAGAATCACTAACATTTCAATTAAAACTGCTGTTTTCCGAGGTTTTCAAGCGCCAGAAACTGGCACTTTGGTGGGCTACGGTGCACTCATAGAAGCTTTTAATTTAGCAATGCCTTTACCCGAAACTTTATCTCTAATAAGCGAAAAAAGAAGAAGTTATCGCGAAAACGAATGGATCGTCTATTCGAACAAAACTCAATTTGAAGATACCCTTTATAAACATTTAGTTTTTGCCTTAAAAAATGAAGGAATTAACCTTTTATTTTTTAAGAAATTATTTGAAAACCTTCCAGAAAATGAGGTCGTAGAACTTTTGGGTATTGAAGGGACTGGACAGTATACACGCAAAATATGGTTCTTATATGAATGGCTTTTAGAAAAAGAATTACCGATACCTAATTTAGAAATTAAAAATTATGTGCCCTTAGTAGATGAAAAGCTACAATATACCTTAAGCCATGGAGCAAGATCATCCCGACATCGAATTATAAATAACTTGCCTGGAACAGTTGATTTTTGCCCTTTAATTCGTAAAACACCCAAACTTGAAAAATACCGCTCTGAAAACTTATCTGCTCAAAAAAACAACTATTTAAAGGGCATACGCAAAAGTGTTTTGCAAAGAGCTACTGCATTTCTACTATTAAAGGACTCAAAAGCGTCTTTTACTATTGAAGGAGAGAGTCCAAAAAGTAAACGTGCAGCACGATGGGGACAAGCTATCGGGCAAGCTGGTATGCACAACTTAAGTCATGGCGAATTTGAACGCTTACAACAAATAGTCATTGAGAACACGCGTTTTGTAGAAATGGGTTACCGTAAAAAGGGAGGTTTTATTGGTGAACGCGATAGCGATTCATTCTCTCCTGTTCCAGATCATATCTCTGCTAAAACCGAAGATATAGAGCAATTAATGAACGGTCTAATTGCCACTAATAATTTATTATTAAATGATGAAACGGATGCAGTCTTGGCGGCAGCAGTGATTTCATTTGGTTTTGTTTTTATACATCCTTTTGTTGATGGTAATGGTCGTATCCATAGATATTTAATACATCATGTTTTATCAAAAAAGCATTTTTCAGATCAAGGCTTGATTTTTCCAGTCTCTGCTTCTATTTTGAACCATATAGCGGATTACCAAAAAGTATTGGAAAACTATTCGGCGCCGTTATTGGATTTTATGGAATGGAAAGAAACCCAAGACCACAATATAGAAGTAACCAACAACACCATAGATTTTTACAGATACTTTGATGCCACAAAACAAGCTGAATTTTTGTACGATTGCGTAAAAGACACCATCATTAATATCATCCCCAATGAAGTTACTTATTTGACTAAATATGAAGAATTCAAGTCGTATTTGGATAATATATTCGAAATGCCAGATGACATGGTTGCCTTATTGGTGAGGTTCTTGGAACAAAATAATGGCGCATTCTCAAATCGAGCCAAAGAAAAAGAATTCAAGCAACTATCCACTGCTGAAATAGCTGATATAGAAGAAAATTATAAATTGATTTTTGCAAATTGATTTGATTGGGAAGTTCTTATAATTTCATAAAATCTGAAATTTAACTAGTACCATATTTTCAGTCGAAGTCCAACCTACCTCCTATTCCTCATAAAATTCTCAGCCTGTTGGTTCCAACGGATTCTTATAAACCGCATCCATCGTCACCTGTGGATACTCAAATTCCAATTTACCGATGATATTCATCTTTAATTCGGCTTTAACATCGTTAAGCTCAATCCAATCGGTATCATAAACCGAAGTTGTTCATTTTTTTAGTATGTTCATTATTCATGAACAGCCATTTATTGTGAAAAATCATACCGAATAATTCGCAATTGAAGACCAATCCGGTTTTAATGACTATATTATAAATTCGGTATCTATCCGAATTAGTTAAATGCTTTACCTTTTTCAGTTAAATAATATTTCTGTTTATGACTGGTCGGCTTATCGGGAATCGTAAGTGATACTAGCCCCATCTCAATTGACGGATTTAAATAATTTATTCTGAAATTTTTTCTATCTGTTAACCCTAATTTTGCTTGTAACTCACTTCTATTATGAATTCCAGTAAATACTTTTAAAAGCTCTTTAACTTGGGGGGTGACTTGGGGGGTGACTTGGGGGGTGACTTGGGGGGTATCTTGCATGGAAGGCAATGTAATTCTTAAAAAATTATCAAAACTGAAAAACATCCTTGTTGTAAGCCTGCAAAATTCTAAGAACCCCAGAACCTAATTGCTCCACCAAATCCAAATCCTTAAAAATGCGCATGAGTTCTTTGTTTCGAGGAATAGAAAAACCTTCAAAAAATTCCTCTTTAGAAAGCCCGTCTGGCAGACCACCATTAAAAGTAGAATCTTACCAATTGTTGGATGAGCTTGTATTATAGTAGGTCTTCTGGCTGCTTAGTCATTTCTTCAGTTTAATTCGCACTCCCTATGAGACCATTTACTTCAGATCGATTGCCTCTACAGACCGTGTCAAGATGTCGAACAAATGATTTACGATTTCATCCATAACCAATATCTGTGTTTCGGTGTAGTGAAAGTTACAATGCGCATATTGGGCATGTTTATCCACTTTAGTGAAGAACTTTGTACTATTAAGCTTTTCAAACAAAAACGCTGTATTTGCCAGGCACGCATTCGCGTATAAGCAGAGCTGCCAAAGGTTATAAGCCGAAAGTTGATTGGGTAGATATGCGGTAGAACTATACACCAAAGTACGCAAGATTCTGAGGACACAGGTACTGAACAAGATGGGCAATGCCCCTTTTGTGGATTCATCATTGTGTTGGCGAAGAATAAAGTAAGTAGTGACTATTTTTTTGGTAGCTATGAAATAAAAATCAAGATCAGGATAAACGCAGGAATATGGATGGTTCCAATGAAGTGACGGCCATTGCGATTCGGATGGATATACTCGGTGTTCAGGAATCATTACTGCTTGAAAAAATTGTTGGTGAACGAAGAGGTGCTCTTGGATCCATAGGCGGCTATGGCCGATAAGCACCACCTCGCATTCGTATCGGTCTACTATGGATTGTTGCAACCGATTGAGGGTGGTCGTGCCCAAACCCGAACCAATAAGTAGTAGGTAATACAGAAGACCAGTAGCAGTGTCTTTAGTGCCAAAACAATAAACTTCTTCCAGGGTTACGGTCTTTACGAGATGTGAGACGATTTGGGTCAATTCAGGCGATGTTGTTACCACCGCATCAGCAACACCCATAGGTTGTGAAGGGAGATGCTTTTTCAAGAGGTGTTTTAGTTCGGAAAATCGATCTACCACCATTTTACATAATTTATCATCCATTTCTTGAACGTTCACCAAATGTTCTGGATTTATAAAGTGATGCGCTGAATTCTCAGCAGCTTTTTCAGCCCTTTCCAATTGTGAAATCAAATAATAGGTTCGTTCTGAGTTCTTCACAAACAAGCGCTCTAAACCGGGAACCACACAGGAAAGTCTATGGATACGTTGGTGCAGATTGTCTGAGAGAAAATCGTTCCCGAAATACAGCGTCTCCAAATAGGTGATGTGTTTTTTAAGAATGGAATGATAAGTCAAAAACACGGATGTTATGGCATTGAGCGATTCGAACTTACGTGCTTGTGTAAGCAGGAGGTCATAACTGGAATGAAATCTTTCACGGTAAGGATGGTATCTCTTTTTAAACCGTTCCCATTTAATCTCCAACCCGTCCAATGCGTCAGGATGTTTATAAATTAAAGCTCCTTTATGGCAGTAATAAGCAATGAACGGATTCCCAATCTTATCGGACCGTATCATTAATAAATAGCGGATTACGTTCACCTGCACACTGTAGTGTTCTCGGGCTTGACGCACCCATTTCCGGGAGGCCACTTTGGATACATCATTATATTCGCCCATAACAAGAATGAGTTGTGCCAATGCCGAAGTTGTGGCAGGATGGTAGAAGATTTGTGCGATGGGAAATTCCCGGGTCAATTGCAGAAGTTTTTCTTGCAAGGAACTGTCAAGGGCTGTGGATTTGAAATATGTTTCCATGAGATATATTTTTTAAAAGGTTACCTGTCAAAGCTCTCCTATAACAATAGGATATTCTATTCCATTACTAGATATATTATTCTGATGGAAGGATATTCTTCTTGATTTTTTCAACACCTCGTTCTCTTATTAGCTCAACTGCATCAAGCATCTTAATTAAATGAATGTATGGCGTAGTCAGATCAGATTCAGGATCTCCATAATAAGGAGACAATGAAAGCTCTGTAATTTCAGATAAGAAAAATTCAAATTCTTGCAGTGTTTTTACTTCAAATGCGCTTTGAAGCACCAAAAAAGGATTGTCATATTCTTCTTTAGTAAGGGACGAAAGATGAAATACCGTTTCCGATCGTGAGCATTCTTTTACTTTCCACTTTTTATTTTTAAGTTTAAGAAAGTGACAGACTTTGACAAAAGAGTTTACAGCAGTATAAAAGACAAAAACATTGCATGGCCTGTCCTGCTTGTAAACTTTTCCCTTGTAACAGTGAAGTACTAATTCACTTAAATTTTGTTTATAATAATCAAGATGCGCAAAGTCGAAAATGGCATCAAATGCCTCAAATGGATTTTTTGTAGTAAAGCCAGCCCAAAATCTTGTTTCAAAAGATATTTTATTCCTTTTCATAATGAGAAGATTTAATATTATCCTTCGAAGTTCTATTTTTCGGAAAAGATAATCTATACGGATGCGGATATTTTATCCCCTAAAAAGAGATAACATACTGGATATTTTTGCTAATTTTACCTTTTAGCATACCACACAATGGGCTATAAAGGCTACCAATCTTAATACGAGTACTATGGAACAGAAAATACATCAAGGACGCAACGTCAAACGCTTCAGGGAAATGCTGGGCATAAAGCAGGAAGCCCTTGCCTATGAGCTTGGTGAAGATTGGAACCAAAAAAAGATTTCCATTCTGGAGCAAAAGAACCAGATTGAAACGCCTTTGTTAAAACAAATCTCCGAGGTGCTCAAAATACCTGTAGAAGCCTTCCAAAATTTTGATGAGGAACAGGCTGTAAATTTAATTTCTTGTACTTTCTCTGATAATGCCATGTTCAATAATAGAATTGAAGTACAAAACATAAATCCTATTGATAAAATCGTCCAAATCCATAATGAAAAAATCGCCCTCTATGAGCGGATGCTGAAAGAGAAGGACGAGATGATGGCGCGGTTGGAGCGGTTGATTGAGGGGAAGTGATGTTGTATTGGTAGCCTTTTGAAATTAACCTTTTTTAATATTTATTGCAGAAATAATACCATTTCTAATAATGAAACTTTTATTTTTTTCACATAAAATGAGTCTTTAAGGTTATAATAGGGAGTCTCTTAAAGTGTTTAAGTGCTAAAATAACACGCTTCTACCTCCTATACCTCTTAAAATTCTCAGCCTGTTCCAACACATTCTTATAAACCGCCTCCATCGTCACCGGCGGATATCCAAACTCAGCCAATTTAACGATGATATCCATCTTCAATTCGGCTTTGATATCTTCTCTATCACTCCAATCCGTGTACTTCGTCTTATCGTCTACAATCGCTTTAATGGCTTTTGCCAACTCCAAAGTTTTATCATCAGGATATTCAAATGCAAATTGCTCCTTCACGGCAATCAGAATGTCATAAAAAGCCTTTTCTTCATAATCGATCCCATATCTTCAAAAGATGCCATTTCCTGACGCAGCGCAAAAATTAAATCCAGCATTTGCTCCGAGGTCTAGTCCGTAATTTTCTGATAGTCCAACAAATCCACTTCGCTACGTTCGTTATATTTCTGAACAATCCCCTGCAAACGTTCACCGAAAGCGATGGCTTTAATTTTATTGAGTTTCTTAAAATCTTCGAAATCATCATCGGCAAAACGGTTGTACATCACCCCATCAACCTCCTGGAAATATCGAATCCTAATACCGCCATTGGATCCCCAATCCCGTGTACATCATTTTTTTTTGCATAAGCACCAAATTAAACATTAAATGATTAACCAAATACGATAAAGATCCTACAAGTTTATACCATTTTCAATATTAATTCTATATATTTAAAACTCATCATATTGATACTTAGTAATTTCCATCCTAACTTAATGACTAATTATGCTAAAAAAAACACTATTCTTCACAAACAAATGCTCCATAACGACTTCAAATGAACAGTTAGAAATTACTTCCGAAAGTACAAACAGAACCATACCAATTGAGGACATTGGATATGTTGTCATCGATCACAATGAAGTATATATAAGTATTCCAGCCCTTAATAAATTAATCAATAATAATTGTGCCTGTATTATCTGCGATGACAAACATCTTCCAAATGGGATGCTCCTAAACCTCAACAGTCATCATATACAGCAGGAAATTTTCAAACACCAAATAGACGCTAGTTTACCTTTAAAAAAACAATTGTGGCAACAGACCATCAAGGAAAAGATCAGAAATCAAGGCATTCTGTTGGAGAAAATAACACATAAAAAAAATTCGTTCGAATTTTTAGAGAGTAAAGTATTAAGCGGAGATTCTACGAACATGGAAGCGGTTGCCGCTAACTTCTATTGGAAATCATTTTTTGATATTGATTTTAAGAGAGAACGATTTGGCAATTACCCCAATAATTTCCTCAATTACGGATATGCTGTTTTACGGGCAGCAACCGCAAGAGCATTATCAGGAAGTGGGTTGCTGAATACTTTAGGCATACACCATAAAAGTAAATACAATGCATTTGCCTTGGCCGATGACATCATGGAACCATTTCGTCCGGCCGTTGATGAAGCAGTCCATTTTATCATGCAACATTATGATGAACAAGATTTGACCACAGAGATAAAATCCGAATTGCTTCAGGTACTTACCAGAACTGTTTATTTCAAAAACGAAA
>Ga0208015_1000598_pt1 | contig 17369 bp, 12 predicted proteins | sample 26BtaG_FD_184101 | JGI IMG/M metagenome (GOLD analysis project Ga0208015, IMG submission 184101) | Marine viral communities from Cariaco Basin, Caribbean Sea - 26B_WHOI_OMZ_CsCl (SPAdes) (version 2) | ecosystem: Environmental > Aquatic > Marine > Oceanic | place: Caribbean Sea: Cariaco Basin...
GCGCGTCAATGATCATGGTCGTATCCTTAACTGGGGCTACGGCGTCACCGTTCACAGTTGCTGCCTGCGTCCAGAAAGTCGCGGTACCGTAAAACTGGCTTCGGCCAATCCGAACGATCGCCCTTTGATTGATCCAAACTTCTTATCGCATCCCAAAGATATCGAGATAATGCTAGCGGGTGGCGAGCGTACCCGTAAGATTATGCAAGAAGAGCCGATGGCGAAATATGTCAAAAAAGACCACACTGCTGAGCATATTGAAAAGCATGGCCTGCTTGACCTTATACGCAGTAAATCCGATACGGTTTATCATCCGGTAGGCACTTGCCGAATGGGCTCAGACAGCGAGTCTGTGGTGGATTTAGAATGTAAAGTTCGCGGTGTGGAAGGGTTGCGTGTAGTCGATGCTTCAGTTATGCCGACCTTAATCAGCGCCAATACCAATGCCCCAACGATTATGATCGCTGAAAAAATAGCGGACCTTATCAAAGCGGAACAGGGTCATGGTATCGGTAATAGTGGCCAAGCTATCCCTACTCCTTCATTAGCGGAATTAAATACGCAACACCAACCTGCTTAATCACCGTTGATAATGCAAATAGTTTAGCTAAGGCTATAAACAGAAAGCACTCGTATTGATTACGGGTGCTTTTTTTGGTCTTTTATAACGGGTAGACGCTTGGTACGCTTAACATGGGTAGCCGTCACAGAATGGGAAATATCTTAGCTTTTCTATCCCTATATAAGCATAAAGCGATCTGAGTTTGAATAAGCTTTCATAGCACGCGCTATTGGTCCATAATTTGCTAAATACTCTAAATAAATCATATAACTAAATCCAAGGATGGTCATTGTGAAAAATTATCATAATAAAGTGCTCAAACCTTACCTCCTCTTTGGTAGTACGTTAGCTGGTGCGCTAATGCTAGCCATGACCACAGCTCAGGCTAATGATTCTACCGGCTATGTCAGTACAGGCGGGGTTGCCTACCTTAAAAATAAAAACATCAGTATGCACAGCGAAGATCTCTATATCTCTAAAGATAAGATTCGCGTCAATTACGAGTTTAAAAACTTAAGCAATAAAGATATTACCGAGACTGTGCTATTCCCTCTGCCGCCTGTACCCTCACGATTAGAGAGTGACTTTGCAGATACTACTGGGTTGGTAGATAGCTTTAAGATTTTCAGCAATGGCAAAACTATTACTCCAAAAACTCATGTGCGTACCTTTATGTACCCTATTGTCATGAAAAATGGTGAGAAAACCTACGCTGACAAAGCTGTTGATACGACTGAAATATTCAAAGCCTGTGGCGTTAAAGACAGCGAAATGATGACCCCATGGACGTATCAAGTGGATACGATTAAGGTGGATCAGAAGCTGCAAAACTGTACTGACAAAAGAATAAATCAATTTATTGATGTTAATGAAGAAGACAGTTATATCTTTTGGGATTCGCAGATTGTTTATAGTTGGCAGCAGACTTTTAAAGCCAAAGCTATTACCAAAATTAATCATGCTTATCAGCCTTTAGTGGGCGGCTCTGTGCATTTAGGTGAGGAGGAATTTGCTACTTTTTGCGTGGACGGGCCTACGGAGCTAGGATTAAGTAAGACGGGTGCTCGCCCCTATCATGCCTTAAGTTATATCTTGACAACAGGTGCTAATTGGGCAAAACCCATTGCGAATTTCAAACTTACGGTAGAGCGCGACCCTAATGAATTAGTTTCGTTTTGTTGGAAAGGCAAGGGTAAAGTGAGAAAGGTAGGCTCAACGACGTTTGAGATTAAAGAGACCAATTTTGTGCCCAAGCATGACTTTGAGGTGGCTTTTATTATGAAGTCTTGGTAATTCTAGAGCTAGCGTGGGTGGTGGTAACCCACGAAATTTAAATCATTGGTTTAATCTTAATAATTCTAACGCAGATTGTTATTTCTCTTGTTATGATGGTCTAAGAAACATGCTTCAGACGTGGGTTATAACCCACGCTACGGACTCTGCTCCATTAAGCTATTTGATATTAAAACCTGTGATAGATACGTAGGTTGGGTGAAGCCTGCGACACCCAAAAATGTAAACCAATATGCCCTATTGAGTAGCGTGGGTGGCAACCCACGCAATCTATATCCCATCACCATTATCTTAAACAGAAAAAAAGAGCCACCAGATTCCCCTAGTAGCTCTTTTTCTATGTCTTAAGACTCATAGCTGGGCTAAAGCCACAGCCTACGACAATTATTTAACCAAGCTAGTAACAGCCTCAATAACTGCCTCAGTCGTAATACCAAACTCTTTATACAATTGCTCAGCAGGCGCTGACTCACCATAAGTGGTCATGCCGATGACTTTGCCATCAAGGCCAACGAATTTGAACCAGTAATCGACATGGGCCGCTTCAACCGCAACGCGAGCACGGACAGCGCTTGGCAATACCGCTTCACGATAGTCAGCATCTTGCTTCATAAACACTTCAGCACATGGCATAGACACCACACGGACGCCAACGCCCTGCTCGCTCAATGCCGCATACGCTTCCATCGCTAAGCCCACTTCTGAACCGGTAGCAATGATGATAGCTTGTAGCTCGCCCTTTTCTTTCGCTAGCACATAACCACCTTTAGCGATATTAGCCACTTGTTCGCTATCACGCTCTTGATGCGCTAGGTTTTGACGGCTAAAGATTAACGCTGATGGGTTCTCTACTGCTTTCAAAGCTTCGACCCATGCCGTTGCCGACTCAGTAGTATCACAAGGGCGCCACGTATGTAAATTTGGCGTGGTGCGCAAGCTAGTCAACTGCTCGACAGGCTGATGCGTAGGGCCATCTTCACCCAGACCGATAGAGTCATGCGTGTAGACATGGATGATACGTTGCTTCATCAACGCGCCCATACGCACCGCATTACGCGCGTATTCCATAAACATTAGGAAGGTGGCTACGTAAGGGATAAAGCCACCATGGAGAGCGATACCATTAGCGATGGCCGTCATACCAAATTCACGCACACCATAATAGATGTAGTTACCAGAGGCGTCGTCTTGGATACCTTTAGCGTCTTTAAACAACGTTAGGTTTGAGCCGGCTAAGTCAGCAGAGCCGCCAAGCAGTTCTGGTAGCATAGGCTGGAAGTGGTTGATGGCGTTAAAGCTGGCTTTACGACTCGCCACATCAGCGCCTTCAGTCTGACACTGTTGGATATAGTCTGCTGCTTGCTGCTCAAAATCCGCTGGCAAATCACCGTTTAGACGACGCAATAACTCTGTCGCCAATTCAGGATAAGCTTTCTTATAAGCTTCGAAGTTCGCTTCCCAGTTTTTCTGAACGACATCACCTTTGGCTTTCGCATCCCAAGCTTCATAGATTTCATCGTCTAAATCAAACGGACCATGTTTCCAAGCTAGCGCTTCACGAGTTAGGGCGATTTCGTCATCCCCTAATGCTGCACCATGGCTAGATGCCGTACCTTGCTTATTCGGGCTACCTGCACCAATGATAGTCTTACAAATGATTAGCGTAGGCTTGCCGGTTTCAGCGATAGCTTCTTCTGTCGCCTTGGTAATCGCATCGGTATCATGACCGTCGACCTTGATAACCTGCCAGCCGTAGCTCTCAAAGCGAGCTTGCGTATCGTCAGTAAACCAACCTTCGACTTCGCCATCGATAGAGATACCGTTATCATCGTAATAGAAGATTAATTTGCCTAGGCCTAGCGTACCGGCTAACGAGCAAACTTCATGGCTAATCCCTTCCATTAAGCAACCATCACCCAAGAAAGCATAGGTATTATGGTCAACGATGTTATGGCCGTCACGGTTAAATTGCGCTGCTAAAGTCTTTTCTGCAATAGCAAAACCAACAGCATTGGCGATACCTTGACCTAAAGGACCTGTAGTCGTTTCAACACCAGCGGTATAGCCGTACTCTGGATGACCTGGGGTCTTAGAATGCAGCTGACGGAAACCTTTTAAATCATCAACGCTAACGTCATAACCTGATAAATGTAATAACGAATAAATAAGCATTGAGCCATGGCCGTTTGATAAGACAAAACGGTCACGGTTGTGCCAGTTTGGATCTGTCGGGTTGTGCTTGAGGAACTTACGCCATAAGACTTCTGCGATATCTGCCATACCCATCGGAGCACCTGGGTGACCAGAGTTGGCTTTTTGCACAGCGTCAAAAGACAAGACGCGGATGGCATTGGCTAGCTTACGTTCATTAATTGGCGTAGACATAAAGTTTCCTAGCAGATTTGATGAGAGTAAAGGTTTTGGTGACGGTAAAAGAGGTCTTGATAATAAAATTTAGCGAGCTTAATAGGTTAAATTTGCGAAGTATTTTACCATGAAGTGACCACGACTTGCTGACCAGCACGTGTGTTTTTGCTATTTGAGCCGTCTATCTTGTAACTTGTCCTAACCGGCTTATTACCACCATAGGTAATAGCTAAACATCTGTCAGCTAAGACAGTGATTCAAGCGCAAACATTTCATAATTTAAGAGTGTTCCTCCCCCTGTATCTAGGGGGAGGTTAGGAGGGGGTTATAATAGCTAGCCATCATTAACCCGCGATAGTCTCAGCCCCACCCATGTAAGGACGCAATACTTCTGGAATAGTAATACTGCCATCGGCGTTCTGATGGTTTTCCATAACGGCTAGCAAGGTACGCCCTACCGCCAATCCTGAGCCATTTAGCGTATGCGCTAATTCTGTCTTTTTACCGTCTTTCACGCGAGTCGCCATACGGCGGGCTTGGAAGTCGCCACAGTTTGAGCAGCTAGAGATTTCACGGTAAGTATCTTGGCTTGGCAACCAAACTTCGATGTCATAAGTCTTTTGTGCGGCAAAGCCCATATCACCGGTACATAGCTTGACCACACGGTATGGTAAATCTAGCTGCTGCAAGATATATTCGGCTTGACCGGTCATCTGCTCAAGTAACTCATTAGACTGCTCAGCGGTAGCGATATTGACCATTTCTACTTTTTCAAACTGATGCTGACGAATTAAACCACGAGTATCACGACCATGCGAGCCCGCCTCACTACGGAAACAAGGGGTATGCGCAGTAAATTTCAACGGCAACTCGCTAGCTTCCAAACGCTCACCACGGACTAAGTTGGTCATCGGCACTTCTGCTGTCGGGATAAGGTAAAAGCCCATCTCGTCGTTATTGGTATGGTTGGTTAGCTTAAATAGGTCTTCTTCAAACTTTGGTAATTGTCCCGTCCCTTCCAAGCTATCAGAATTCACGATATAAGGGACATAAGTCTCGGTATAGCCATATTTCATAGTATGGGTATTGAGCATAAATTGAATCAAGGCACGATGCAGTTGTGCCAGTTGTCCGGTTAAGACGTTAAAACGGCTGCCTGTTAACTTCGCAGCAGCAGCAAAGTCTAACATCCCTAAGTCTTCGCCCACACTAGTATGGTCTTTCACTTTGAAGTCAAACTCACGCGGTGTGCCCCATTTACGCACTTCCACATTATCGTCTTCTGAAGTCCCCACTGGCACATCGGCGGCTGGAATATTAGGAATTTGCAGGGCAGCATTGTTAATTCCATCTTGCAGCGTTTTGAGCTCTTCTTCGGCTTGCTTAATATCACCACTGATGGTCTGCATTTCAGCCAATAGCTCGCTAGCATCTTCGCCACTCTTTTTTAGTGCCCCTACTTGCTTGGCACCGGCATTACGACGCGCCTGTAGGTCTTCGGTCTTGACCTGCAATGACTTACGCTCCGACTCTACTTGCTCCCAAAAGCTCGTATCCAAATCATAGCCACGGGCAGCGAGTTGGTCCTTTAGGACCGTTAAATCTTGGCGTAGTAATTTTGGGTCTATCATGACAGTACCTTTTAAAAAGAGCGGGTTGACGGAGCTAGTTATAGGAATTAGTGACTAAAGCGGTATGAACGGCCAGTTGAGTCGCTAGATATGAGGCTATAAATACCGACCTACCTAGCAAAAAACAGGGATGAAAATACAGTAAAATAATGGCTGCTATGATAACAAGAATGACCAATTTTGACTATGGGCAAGCCGCTAGTTTCTCCCTAGTAGTTTCATTTAAAGCGTGATTTCGGTAAGATATGCTACTAGCACCTTTAATCTGCTATTCTTCTTGACCCTTTCTTTTTTTATTCATCACATTGAGCAATCCCATGGCCCTGTACCCTTATACCCTTCAGCCTGTCCCGTTAAATTTGAGTGAAGCAGAATTTCAACAAGCCCAGTATGAGTTATTTTCCCAATCTTCACAGTCTTTCGGTCTGGCAAGCATCAAGATGAAAGAGTGGATCATTATGGCGGTCGTGGTGGTATTGGCTATCGCTGGTCTAGTATTCGTCTCAGGGTATTCGACCATTATCTTTTGGGTCATGCTAGTCGCTGTCGTGATTTACGTGTTGATTCGCACGCTAGGCTTTAAATGGTATGTCAAAAAAGAGTTTGAAAAGCAGGTCGCTGAACAAGAGATGCCTGATGAAATGCGCAATATCAAACTTGGCGTGCAGAAACATGGCTTAATTATGGCTATGCCAGCTCCTGATATGGGCATGCAGCCTAAAGCCACTCGTGGTATGCAGATGCGTACTGGTGCAGTACAGCAAGCCGTCATTCCATGGACTGCGGTGAAAAGCTGGGATGAGACAGACGACTTTATCTTTATGTTATTTGAGATGAAAGGCCAGCAAGGCAGTCAGATTATTCCAAAACGCCTGCAGACGCAAAAGTTCCCTATCGACTCAGTACGCAAACATCTAGAAGAAGTCGTGCCTATCCGTGGCTTGCGTCCTGAAATGTTAGCCGGTCAATAAGCGTTACTTACTTGGTTAATAGACCACCTGTACTTGCAGATAGACCCTTATATGCCCTAAAAGTTATATCGTTATAGAAAATGAAAGCCTTATAGAAAAGGTGTGGTTATAAGAAACCATATCGTTATGAAAAATCAATCATAATGTTTAATATGATTCATTTAACTTAATCAGCTGTTTTTGCTATTATTCTACTTGTGGTTAGGAAAGCTCGTGTCGACCTGTTATGGTATAATTTCACCAACATCCGTTCAGACTGTTATATAAAATAATCAATGTGATTGTGGTGTGGTAAAGCGGGCTTTCTTAATGAAATCTATTCTAATAAAGCAACATCTATAAATTAACTTCTATAATTGACTAATAATTAAGGATAAGACTATGAGTACCAACCAAATCGGTCTAGAAAGAGCAGACATGCGCGCTATCATCGAAAAACTAAATGGCCTATTGTCTAGCTATCATATCTATTACATTAACGTCCGTGGCTATCATTGGAACGTTAAAGGTGAGCACTTCTTCTCACTACACGAGAAATTTGAAGAGCTATATACGGATCTACAAGTACAGATTGATGAAATCGCTGAGCGTATCTTGACGCTAGGTGGCACGCCACTACATGCTTATAGTGACTTTGCCCAAAACGCTAGCATTAAAGAAGATAAAAATGTCCATGATGGCAAACAGTGTGTCCATGGTGTAGTAGCGGGTCTGCAAGCTCTAATCGAAGAGCAACGCAATGTTGCTACTGCGGCTGAAGAAGCGGAAGACCAAGGTACTGCTGACCTAGTCGCTGATTATGTACAAGAGCAAGAAAAGCTGGTTTGGATGTATAATGCTTTCCTAGGCTAATTTAGCTAGTAATTGGTTCATACTCTAGAACGAATGTTTTAAAGTAAAATAAAAGCCCGTAACTCATTCAGTTACGGGCTTTTTTATGGCTGTTATTTAATCAAAGTTTAAGACTAGCTTTAAAGGTAATTATTAAAGATAGGGTTTAAAAACGATGATTAAAAAAAGTGCGCTTACTGTTGAATCCCGCTTACTGTTGAATCCACTGACGCATTTTTTCACGTTCAGCAGGGGTAGCTTTTAACCACAACTGCATAAACTGGTCTAAGGTTGCCGCACTATTAGTCGCTACAGGCGCAGGTGCCGTTACGTTTTTAGTCGTCTGAGTGATCGGTGCCATAGCTGGGATCGCTTGCGTGCCAGAGGTATTAGCTACTGAGCCGGTTTGCTCTAACGACGCGATAGCCCGTTGATTGGCTGCTTGCGCATCATTACCGCCCCCAAAAATACCGCCCAAGGCATTGCTTAAGCCAGAAAAGATGCCGCTATCATTATTAACCATACCTTTCTGACTTGCCACTACCGTAGTGCCTTGGGTGACGGCTAAGGTAGGCTGTTTAGCATAGTCTTTGGCGGCACGGTACTCTTCTGGCTGCCCTAACATAGACAAGGTATAAGTCTGATTGTCTTGCATTTCTGCAGCGACACTGACGTTGCCTGAGCGCAGATAGTCATGCTCATCGCGACGGATATCATAAAGGCGATCGTACTTAGCAGTGATAACATGTTTACCCGGGGCTAGCGTGAATTCTTTGGCTAAAGGTTGTAGCAGACTTTGGCTAATCTCTTGACCATTAATCGCCGTCACCTTGATATGATCATCCACCTTTAGCGTTACGGCGGCTTGCGCATATAGCGGCAACATAGCCGTGCCCAGTAGCGCACCAGTAGCCAGTAACTTAGTCAAATTCGCTGTAAATTTCATGAGGTATCCTAGAGTGGGTGACGAGCACAAAGGCGTCAATAAGTAAGAAAAATAAAATAAGAAAAATAAAAAAGGCAGTGAGTATTAAGGGGTGTAATAGTGCTTTATCAAGTTAACGAGCTAATCAATTCAGCAAACATAGCAACGATATACAACGTATAACGATTAAAGATTTAACGACATCGTAGTAGGCTGCGGCGTATCAGAGTCTGACTCATTATCTAAGGCGTCTGCGCTCATGCCTAAGTCGAGTAACTCAGCGACCAACGTCTGCTCATCAATCGTTCTAATCGCCTCGCTAATGACCGCTTTGGAGATATTCACCCGGCTTAAATTAGAGAACATCGGCTGGATATAATTTAACACATCCATCATAGCGCCAATACGATGCGGGCCTTCAGTCAGCAGGTGGTTCATAATGCGCTCATCAAACTGCCAACCGCGACGTTTTAATATCGATTCGAGCATCGTCTGTCGATCTCTAATATCGTGGCCATCGGGCACTCTAAAAGAAGGGGCTTGCATTAGGCGGCTGAGCAAATCGGTCAGTTGAAAAGGCAGTTCGCTAGCCGGTTTATTAGCGGCAAATAGCAATTGACGCTGCCCTTCACGACTGCGATTAATTAAGTGAAATAAAGCCTCTTGCCACTGCGGACTCTCTTCTAGTATTTCTAAATCATCAATAGCGATGACATCGAAAGTCTCTAGGGAGGACAGCACATTGACATCGGTATAGACCAGTTCGTTTAACGATAAATAAATAGCGGATTTGTCTATCTCAAGGAATGACTCACAAATCGCAGACATCAGATGCGACTTGCCCGTAGCAGGACTGCCATGCAAATAAAGCTGGCGCATCAAGCCGACATGCATCTGCCTGACAGCATCGATAATCGCCATCCACCCAGGACCCGCAAAATCGCTAAGGTTAGCGTCATGCTTGATCTCTAAATTTAGGCTAAGCTGTGTATCTGCCATGAACCTTCAACTCAATCAGTGCTACCGCAATGGGTCATTAGCCTATTGCTGAGCTAAATCTGCTGCGATAACCGTATTAATTTTTAGCTATATATACCACATTTATAAAATCACTGACAAGCGTAGCCACTTGCTTAGCATGGTGCCAATTTTAGATATTAACTATAAATATCAGCTGTTTACTCTTAGTTTTTACCAATATCATACGCGCAAATCTGCACAAAGCCACTACAGTTAGCGCCACTTACGGTGCCGATTTGCCACGCTCTCAAAGTATACCCTTAATTCAGCCCCTGTGCTGAGCCCTCTCGGCCTACACTTAGAACGCTCACAATATTGGCAACGCTTACAATGTCTTAGTCATTGTCTTAACCAATGAATCACTAGGTTAACCGCTCTGTGACTAAGTCCTGTATTTATTCGTCAAACAGCTTTAGTTGCTTGCGGCCTTTATAAAAATCGCTGGCTAAATAAGCCCCGTATAAATGTCTAAATAATACGTTTAATACGGCGGAAACAGGGAGCGCAATCAACATACCGACGAACCCTAATAAGCTGGCACCTGCCAATACTGCAAAGATGACCCAAAGTGGTGATAGACCAATTTTATCGCCTAATAATAACGGTTGTAATACATAACCTTCAGCGGCCTGCCCTATCAAAAACGCCCCTACAATCAAGCTTAAGTGGAACCAATCTAAGCCAAATTGAAATAAGGAGGCGGTGATAGCGGCGATAAAGCCCAGTCCAAACCCTAAATAAGGCACAAAACTGGCGACGCCGGCCGCCATACCGATGATTAAACCGAGTTCAAGGCCGATCAGTTGCAGCTGTACAGCATAGATGATACCTAGCAAAATCATCACCAATAGCTGACCTTTGATAAATTCTTTTAACGCTTGGTCACACTCACGGCAGATCTGTATGGTCTTTTTGGCATAAGCAGTAGGGATAGCCATTTTCCATTGTAATAAGCGCTGATCCCAATTGAATAAAAAGTAAAACGTTAAAATGGGCACTAATACAATCAGTCCCGCATTATTAATAAAGGACATACTAGACGCTAGCACTTGGCTCATTAACGAACCTGCATCCCCTGCGCTATAGTTTTTCTGCATATAGTCGACTAGGGTCTCAGAGAACCCTTTGACCTCTAATTCCGGCATCACAATACGGGTGTTATTCGCTAGCCAGCCCCGCAGTACCTCATTGTACCAAGTCACCGCCTGGGGTAAGTAGTTCCATGCATCCTGCAATTGCGTCCATAGCGTAGGAATCAGCCACCAGAGCAGCAATACCATCGTCGCCGTAATCGCGGAATACACCACTAAGATAGCCATCCAACGTCGCACATAACGGCTCAGTTTTTTGACTAAGGGATCAAATAAGTAAGCTAAGAAAAACGCTACGACAAAAGGAATAATCACTGGCATCATCAAATGCAGTAAGATAAACGCTACGACGATAATGACTAAAAAAAACAGACGCCGAAAGAAGGGGTCAATAACCTTGGTGTGCATGAGAGATAATTCCTAAAGTAGTACAGCCTCTAATAGGCATATCGGCGGTATTATCGCAGACTAATGTCGTTAATAAAGTTATTTTTCTTAGCTTAGTTAATCCAACTACATATTTATAGACTGAGCTTAACCTGATGAAATCTAACTGAACGCTACTATATTAACAAGTATTGATTCTAGCTTACCAGCGTATGATGACACTCTTAGCTACTCCCCTTTATTTGGGGTCATGATTTGCACTCGCTTAAGCAAACACGCTAAAATATTTCCTTATAAGCTAATAAATTTTATATCTATGTTTATTAGTGCCTCTTTGTTTATTAGCGTCTTAGTCATCAGCGCTTTGGTTATTAACGCCTCTTTTCGATATTTTCAGCCGTTATTTCAAGATTAGCACGATATTCCCAATCATTTTGTGACAGTGCCGGATTATTCGTTATAATGTGCCCATAATAATGACGGTAATATTAAATACAGTTTTTACTGTTTAATATTATTCATTTATTGCCTTTTATTGGCAGGCAACTTCTTATTTATTTCGACACGACACCCTTCTCTTCTCTCCAAATACAGGTAGCCTACTTCTCATGAGTAACTCCCCTTCTCTAAGCTATAAAGACGCTGGTGTGGACATTGATGCCGGTGATGCACTGGTTCAGCGTATTAAATCTGTGGCCAAAGCGACTTCACGCCCTGAAGTGGTCGGTGGTCTAGGCGGTTTTGGTGCGCTTTGCCGTATCCCGCAGGGCTATCGCTCGCCACTACTAGTATCTGGTACCGACGGCGTGGGCACGAAACTCATGTTAGCGCTACAGTTGGAGCGTCATGACACTATCGGTATAGACCTCGTAGCCATGTGTGTCAACGATTTGCTAGTATGTGGAGCAGAGCCGCTGTTCTTCTTAGACTACTATGCAACAGGCAAACTCGACGTGGATACCGCTACCGCAGTAGTGACCGGTATTGGCGAAGGCTGTAAGCAGTCAGGTTGTGCGCTTATCGGTGGTGAAACCGCTGAGATGCCAGGTATGTATTCTGAGGAAGACTACGATCTAGCGGGTTTCTGTGTCGGTGTGGTCGAAGAGTCAGAAGTGATCACTGGTGAAAATGTCGCGGAAGGTGATGTGCTGATTGGATTGGCGTCTAGCGGTGCTCATTCCAACGGTTATTCATTAGTGCGTAAAGTCATCGAAGTGAGCGGTGTGAATATCAGCACTAGCGATGAGACCCTAGATGGTCAACCTATCGCTGATGCGCTAATGGCGCCTACCAAAATCTATGTCAAAGCTATCCGTGCGTTACAAGCAGCGGTAGGCAATGCCAACTTGCATGCTATGAGCCATATCACCGGTGGTGGCTTAACTGAAAACTTACCACGTGTATTACCAGAAGGTTTAAGTGCACAAGTCGATACGCAAAGCTGGCAGATGCCTGAGCTCTTCACTTGGTTACAGCGCCATGGCAATATCGAGCAGTCTGAGATGTATCGCACCTTTAACTGTGGCGTTGGTTTCGTCATCGTAGTGCCAGCAGAGCAAGCTGAAAAAGCTATCTCAGTATTAACGGAAGCGGGCGAGACGGCCTGGCAACTTGGTACTATGATCACCCGTAGTGGTGATATCGCTGCCGTAGACTTCATCTAATGACGCTGCCACCGCTTCCGCAACTGGGCGGACTGAGTCCAAAAGAGACTACAACACCGCTTAGAGTGGTCGTTTTAGCCTCGGGCAATGGTAGCAATCTGCAAGTCATGATTGATGCGATGAATGCTGGGGTCTTACCTATCAAGATCGTTGGGGTTATCTGTAACGTCAAGGATGCTTATGCTTTGATGCGAGCCGCTGAAGCCGGGATTGATACCGCGATCTTCTCGCATATCTTGACCGGTGAAAATGCTGGCAAGCGTATGGATATTAAGACTTTTGAGCGTCATGCCAAGTTTAAGCTTAACCAGTGGCAGCCCGACCTTATTGTATTGGCTGGGTTTATGCGGGTATTAAGCGGCGACTTTATCAACGCCTCTCCTGCGCCAATGATTAATCTGCATCCGTCTTTACTGCCGGCATATAAAGGCTTAGACACTCATGCCCGCGCTATTGAAGCTGGCGAGCGCCTACATGGCTGTAGTGTGCATGTGGTGACCGCTGAGTTGGATGCGGGTCAGGTATTGACGCAAGCACTGCTGTCTATTCGTACTAACGATACTGCTGAGTCTTTGCAAGCGAGAGTGCAAGAGCTAGAGCATCAGCTGCTACCGTGGACGATTCTGCTGATTGCTAATGGTATGATTCCGCAAACTGCACTAACCAGTACAGGTGTGGAAAAAGGCGTTACTGACGCTGCCATTACAGACTCTCCTATGCCTACGCTACCGTTACGCCTTTGGTTAGATGATCAAGTCTTGCAAACCAGCGTTTAGATAGCAATAAGTTTTTATAGTCATAACAAAGCCCCGACTGCTAAGCAATCGGGGCTTTTTAGTTTATATGACTGGCTTTGTTATTTATAAGATAGCGCTTTATTATTTATTAGAGAAGACTCTTAGAAATAAAGAGTCCATAACTTAAAATAAAGCGATTATAGTTCGATAAGCGAATTACGCAGGTTTAGCACCAATCACATGAATACCTTTGACGTTAACAAATTCTTTAATGCCAAAACCGCCATGCTCACGACCATAACCTGAGTCTTTCACGCCACCGAACGGCATAGCAGGATTAGCTAAGCCATACCCATTGATATAGACCATACCGGTATCGAAATAATCACGTGCTAAACGGATAGCCTTGTCTTCATCTTTAGAGAAAATAGCGCCACCTAAACCATAACGGCTATCATTGGCTAGACGTAGGGCGTCATCTTGATCTTTTGCTCGAATTAATGACGCTACAGGACCAAATAACTCATCATCGTAAGCTGGCTGACCAGGCTGTACATTTTCTAGAATAGTGGCTGGATAATAAGAGCCTTTGCCGTCAGGAATTTCGCCACCCATAGTAATAGTCGCGCCCTTCTCCACACTCTCTTCTACTTGCTCATGCAGCTTGGTACGCAAATCTTCTCGTGCCATAGGGCCAATCTTTGAGGTCTCTTGCATAGGATCGCCTAACTCATACTTGGCAAACTCTTTAATCAAGCGCTCACGGAACTCATCATAAAGTCTATCCACTACCACCAGACGTTTTGCAGCAACACAAGTCTCGCCATTATTATAGAGACGCGCGTGGGCACAAGTGACTACGGCTAAATCAATATCGGCATCTTCTAAGACGATAAAGGCATCATTCGAGCCCAATTCAAGGACCGTCTTTTTGATAACTTTCGCTGCTTGCTGTCCTACGATAGCGCCTGCAGTATCACTACCCGTTAAAGTCACACCGCGTACTTTATCATGGCCAATGACTTTTTCTGACTGGTCATGGTCAATAAGAATAGTACGGAATAAAGCTTTAGGCAGCTTAGACTCATGCATTATTTTTTCGACCAATAATCCTGAACCTGTAACGTTTGAAGCATGCTTAAGTAATATGCTATTACCCGCCATTAAGTTAGCGATGGTATAACGAAAAACTTGATATGCGGGGAAGTTCCAAGGCTGAATACCATAAATAATACCAATAGGCTGATACGAGACTAGCCCTTTTTTCATTCCTTCTACTTCACGCTCATCATCAGCGAGGGCAGTAATACCATTAGCGGCTGTAAAGTCACAAATCCCTTTACATAAGGCAACTTCTTGCAGGCTTTGCTCGTATAATTTACCGCGCTCTTTGGTCATCAACTTCGCCAGTTCTTCCTCATATTTCATTAAGGAGTCCCCAATCGATTTGATTACTTCTGCACGCTCTTCAACGCTAGTCTCGCGCCATTGTAGAAAAGCTTCATGCGATTCGTTGATAATGTCATCTACTTGCTGCGCACTCATATAATCATAATTAGCAATGTCTTCGCCAGTGGCGGGATTGACTGTAGTAATATCTGCCATTTTTTATTGTCCTTATCATTTTTAGTAAAAAGTCATTGTTAGTAAAAGCTTTGTTAATACAAACTTTGCTAGAAGCAACTTCGAATTAATATCTGATCATTAAAACCCAATAATTAACGACAACTATTAAGTAATAGTTAATATAAATTGCTATAGGTTAACTTCAATCTAATAATAGCCTAACAGATTCAGCTCAATAAACTTTTACGTTTCATAGAGATATGTAGATATCATGTTGCGAGTAAAGGTTTTAAGTGACAAAAAACCCTAGTTTTTGGCTAGGGTCATTGTTAAGTTACACAAGCTTACTTTTATGTCAGCGTCTTTTAAAATAAGTGATTAATCACAGGGACTTCATGCCCTTCGTGTTCTTCATCAGCAACGACTTGACGCGCCACATGCATGATTAACTGACGTAACCAACGGTGCGCAGGGTGATGTTGTAATAACGGTGACCAAGCCATAGTTAGCTCAAACTCAGGTATAAAGAACGGGGGCTCTTTCATTACGATACTGTCGTTGTCCGCCTGCATTCTAGCGACCCGGGTTGGCAAGGTAGCAATCAAGTCTTTGTTCGCGGCTAGCATCGCAGGCATCTGATAATGACGCGTAAAGACACTAATCTGACGCTTTTGCCCCAGGCGCTGCAAGGCTTGATCTATAGAGCCTAGCCCACCTGATTTATCAGGGTTGACGCCAAAGCCTACGCCCATACCCGTCTTCGATACCCAAACGTGCTGCGCTTTTAGATAATTCTTTAAGTTAAAGCGGTTCACATAAGGGCTCTCTGCAGCTAGCAAACAGCTAAAGGTATCGCGCCAGACCAGTACTTGGTGAAAGCTCTGCGGAATTTCGTTAAAGCGGTTAATCGCTAAATCAACACGACCCTGCTCCATATCGCGGTAAGAGACATCAGAGGGGGTTAGAAAGTCTAAGATGACATTGGGCGCTTCTGAGCGCAGTGCTTTAACCAAACGCGGTACCAAGGTCGCTTCCGCATAATCCGAGGTCATAATTCGGAAGACCCGCGAGGTACTATAAGGGCGAAACTCTGTACGTGGCTCAAGCACTTGGGTGAGATCGGCTAGTATTTCACGAATACGCGGTTGTAATTCTAACGCGCGCTCAGTAGGCGTCATGCCCTCAGATGAGCGCACCAACAAAGGGTCATTAAATAACTTGCGTAGGCGTCTTAAAATGTTACTCATCGCAGGTTGGGTGATGCCCAATTGCTCGGCGGCGCGAGTTACGTTTTTTTCTCGTAATAAGACGTCTAAATGGACTAGTAAATTTAAATCTACGCGTTGCAAATTCATATAAATTTCTCTTTAAGCACCTGCTTAGGCCACTTTTTAACTGACTTTTTAATAGGCTAAATTAACGGGGAATAACGGAGTTTAACTTAGGATTCGTTTAAGTTAATTGGAGCTAATTGGAATTAATTGGGACTAATCGGAGCTAATTAGGTTTCATTTGAGCTACTTTTTTAATAATGCCGCAATGGGAAATTATTAATAAATTGCCCTACTCAGTATTTTTGACGGTCTAAGGTTTATGACCGTTATTGCAGCAGATTGACTGAGTAGAGCGAGCACTTATGGGCTGATATCGACAATTAACCCTTATAAAATAATATTTTATATTTACTCTGGCTAAAGTAGCCATTCACGTCCAATTAAGGTCGCAGAACCCACCTTAAACCCTTGCTGCTACTATACTATAATTAATAAAAATACCCAAGATAACTATCATAAATTAGATAAATTAAGGTAACCTCGCTATAGTAACTGGCAAGCGCTCGTTAGTCGTTCTTTATTATCAGACTGTTATCATTCGTTTTATAGGGGCTATCGGCAGGGTGCTATTTTATCGTATTTTTTAGATAAGATAGCGACATAAAATTATTGCGCTCCCTTACGCTACTCTAACTTTAGGCTTTAATTTGTCTTTGAGCTTGAATTGCTAGTGAGGATTGTTTAGGGTAATAAGCGCTTTAGCCGTCGAGTCAGTTGTTCTATCCCCTATTAACCCTTGAAAACTATTTAATTATTGGGTTAGTTATTTAGCAGTTATGGGGCACAATGATAAAAGTTGACCAAAGCGACAGGTTTTGATTGCTTTTAGGGCAAAACTCTTATAGTTTAATAGCTTGCTACTGCCAGAGACTTAGTATTTTAAGTCGTACCTTCTGCGAGCAACTTTCTACTTATAGTTATAGCAAAGTCATCCTATCTATTTTTGATTCACTCATTCGTTCACCACCAAGGAGAGTATTGATGTCGACT
>Ga0208015_1000599_pt1 | contig 17326 bp, 15 predicted proteins | sample 26BtaG_FD_184101 | JGI IMG/M metagenome (GOLD analysis project Ga0208015, IMG submission 184101) | Marine viral communities from Cariaco Basin, Caribbean Sea - 26B_WHOI_OMZ_CsCl (SPAdes) (version 2) | ecosystem: Environmental > Aquatic > Marine > Oceanic | place: Caribbean Sea: Cariaco Basin...
TGTGGTGGACCATTGGTTGTTGATGCGCTCATTCCAATGCAATTGGTAATGATCTTGCTTATAGTCGTCAATTTCGTTTTCATAAAACTGAATGTTTCCGTCAGCATCAGTGTACATTCCAGCCGTATTAAAGGTTCTATCGTTCTTTAATAGATCCAAGTCTTCCAACCCGTTCCAGGCCTGATAGGTGATTTCTTGGCCTCCAAAAACAACGGCCTTGATCAATCTATTGGTGTCAACGTAAGCACCTTGCAGGAAGTATGATTTTAAATCAGAAGACGCACGATCAATATAGCCATCCGACTTTATATTAGACAGACGTCCTGAAATTTCGAAGTGGTCATTCAAGCGTCCGGTACTAAACTTAAGGGTGTGTTTGTGGGTGTTATAACTCCCAAAACTATTGGCAATTTCGGCACTTGCTTCATTTGACACCCCTTCAGTAAGCACGTTAATACTTGCGCCAAAGGCACCAGAGCCATTTGTGGAAGTTCCGACACCACGCTGCAATTGCATACTTTCGGTTGACGACGCAAAATCACTCAAATTCACCCAGAATGTCCCCATGGATTCCGCATCGTTATATGGAATACCATTTATGGTGATATTGGTAGATTGTGCATTAATACCTCGTACCCTAATACCGGTATAACCAATACCTGCTCCAGCGTCGGTGGTGGTTACGACCGATGGTAAAAAGTTAAGAAGCATAGGAATATCTTGGCCTAAATTGCGTTTTTCCAGATCTTCCTTTGAAATGTTGGAGTGTGTTATTGGTGAGCTTGCTCCAACACGTACCGCATTGACCAATACCTCATCCAAAATTTCTACCGTTTCGTTAATGACGATGTTTAGCACCAAATCAGCGCTAAGATCAAAGGTCCTTTCGATAGGTTTAGCCGTAAGATAACGGATTTCCAAAGTGTGTTTTCCTTTAGGCAAATCCAAAGTATAGTAACCGTTAAGATCTGTTTGAGTCCAGGTTGTGCTGCGTTTCAGCTGAATACTGACCCCTGCCAGTGGCTCTGAATCTTGTTGGGTGACGCGACCAGACACGCGATAGTTTTGAGCAAAAGCGGTAAGACCCGAAAAGAGCAATAAATAAATTAAAATAAACGTAATAGATGGTTTGAATCGGTTCTTTGCCGATACATTCGTGAATAAAGGTTTCATTCGAATAAATAAATTTAGACGAATAAAAAGAGGTAATTATTCTTGGTTAAAAATTAAATGATTTTATTAAGCTTTAAAGTTTAGCGGTATCTTTTTAAGATGTTGCCGGCAACCGTTAAACATGTCCTTTAGACACTTTTTAAAACTTATATCCCTAAACGGCATTATCCGTTCTAGGTTCAATGGGTATGATCTCAGCCGATTTGATTATTGATTTTTGATCTTTGATTTCTGATTTATGAATCCTTTTATTCAACAATCTTCAATCTCCAATCTTCGATCTTCAATCTATCAGGCACCCCTTTTTTGAGAACGGTGCAAAGATATGAAGGATTTCCGATTTTAGAAGAATGAATTACGAATAAATTTATTTTAGTTAGAAATCAAAAAAAACACTCTACACTTCTCGCAGATTACACAGAAAACATTTGCCGAGAAAAATCAATGAAATTCATAAGCCATCTGCGCGATCAGCGCTCCAAAAAGATCAAATTTCCAAATTATTCAAGCGAAAAATCATCTCGTAAATGGCAATTTGGAATTAGTGAGATTTCAAAATCTGTGATAATTTGTGTAATTCGTGTCTAAAAAAATAGGAAACGAAAATTCATGGAGTGGGCTAATACAGAGAGACGCGGAGGCGCAGAGATAATAATTAATAGTAATGGTTGAAAAAATGATGTCAGAGGTATTGCGATGGAGATTGCCGACTGAAGACTGAAGACTGAGAACTGCCAACTGAGCACTACTCTAATTCCGGCGGTCTTCTACCCGCTTTTTTATCAGAAGTTTTACGCTTTGCCTTCAATCGTTTTCTAACTACCGATCGTGGTATCTTAGTAGGAATACGCTTTTTTGGAATGATCAATCCTTCTTCGATAAGATCGAAAAAACGTTGCACCACGAGGGTTTTGTTTTTATGCTGACTCCTACTCTCTTCACATTGGAGCAAAAGAATATTCTCTTTGGTGAGTCGGTTTCTAAGGTTTTGTTTCAATAAAACTTTTTCATCATCGGTCAATCCGTTTGAAGCTTCCAAGTCAAAAATAAGTTCCACTTTTGAGGCTACCTTATTGACGTTCTGACCCCCGGCGCCTGAGCTTCTTACCGCTTTAAATTGCAATTCCGATTGTAGAATGTCTTTGTTCATGGTATTGTTTTAAAAAAACTGCCCGCCCCGTTAAAATACACCTCCTTCTACCTAATTACCCTCAAGTGACCAATACGGGACAGGCTGCAGACTGTTAACTGGAGGCTGCTGACCCGCCCGAATGTATTTTTTTCTAACCAAACACACACAGGCCAATTGTACGGGCAGGCTGCTCACTACTCAATTTGGTGTGTTGGTTTCAACAAATCGGTGACGGTTTTTACTGGATTAAAGGTAATCAATGGTACTTCAACAAAAACAGTATTCCAATCGGCCATGCTCCCGTTCCAAAGACCAGGCAATTCTAAAGCCATTAAATCTTTTCCAGCATGTGTTTTCATGGTGATAAATGCGGTTTTAGGATCAACAAATTGTTGCAAGTCAAAAACTTCGCCTTTAAAATTTTTAATTCCACAGACTAAGTCGACAGGGTTAAAATGCGTCGCATTTTTGACGATTTCGTTTTGCTTTTTGTTGTCCAAATCGATCTGTGCGGACTCCACAATTTGAAGTGAGATTTGCCCTTTTTCGTCCTTTACCCAAAATGGTCCACCACCAGGTTCGCCTTCGTTTTTAACCATCCCACAGATACGGATAGGCCTGTTCAATTTATCAAATAAATACTCGATTTGATATTTTGTGGAATATTTCTCGAACTCAGAGCTGATGACCACATGCAATGTATTCACTAAAAACTGCGAAATAGTGAGAATATCCTCTTCTGTAACTTCTCCACTTTCAAGAAGCTTTAGGTGGTCAAATACTTCCTGTTGAATTTCAAGCAGCATGCCCGCTAACATTTTTTTATATTTGGCAACCTCATCCTCATATTTATAGACCACGACATTATCAATGTTCTTTATAAAAATAACATCTGAGTCCAATAGATTCAAATTCTCCAAAAGTGCTCCGTGACCTGACGGTCTGAAAGTCAATTGTCCATTATCAGCTCGGAATAGCTCATTTTCGGGTGTAACCGCAATGGTATCGGTTGAGGCCTTTTGATATGAAAAAGCAATATGGAATTTGGTATTTGTTTTTTGCTCTACAATCTCACGAATACGTACAAATTCGTCATCAAACATTTTTTTATAGACTTCTGAAATTGTAAAGTGCAGGAAGGCTATATTGTTTGTGGATGCATATAAGGCGGCTTCAAATAAATGCTCTTCAAAAGCCGTTGCCAAATGATCTTTATACTCATGAAATGGCAGCAGTCCTTTTGGGTAGAAACCATAATTCATCTTATCCTCATCCATCATTGTTTTGACGAATAGCAATTTTTGTCTATCGTTAGAAAATGAGGCGTAATCTGGATAAAAAACTTCTATCTGTTCAAGGACCGTGTTGTAAAAAGGCAACTTTTCGATGCCAACAAAAAACAATGACAAATCAGCGTCCTTATATTTATTGATGAAAGAATTTATAGTTTCATCCTCTGGAACGTATTCGTCAATAAACCTAAATAAAGTCTTGAACATGCGAGTAGCCGCGCCAGATGCTGGAACAAATTTGGCAATGGAAACATCATTCCTTTTAGAATCAAAAAAATTGATATAGCGCGCTTTTGTAACTTCGGAACATTTTACAATACCCTTGTTTATTGTTGCCGCCGAACTAAGATTCACAAATGGCATGCCCGTTTCAAAAAGTTCCAGTTGCGATTGGACCTGAGCCAGGGTCATGCCTTTACTTTCAATTTGCTGTATATCTTTTTCTGTAAATTTCACACTTTCTTTTTTATTAGTTCATCAATATGGGTTACGGCCAACTCAAATCGCTCTTCTATAGGGCCTTTCAACAGAATATATGGTTTGTTATATTCTTTTAACTCATTTTCAAAGGCTTCAAACATGGCTTCGCGGTCATGAGGCCGGTCTCTTAAATCGTCAGCTTCCCACGGAATATCAATATAAGTCAAAAAATAGAGATCGTAGGTGTTTTGTATGGCATATTTCTCCAGAACCGGATCACATACCCCATCATAATAGGATTCTGAATAGACTTTGGTTTCCAATAAATCGGTGTCGCAAATAAGCACTGTATCTGCTTTTGGAGTCAGCTCATTTTCGAGTCGCATTTGGCCTTCAGCAATTGGCAATACATCATTCACGGTTAAAGTTTTTCCCAAACGTAGCTTCTCTTCAGCATAAATTCGAGAGAACTCAGGTACATAAACTGTGTTATAATGTTCGGCCAGTTGCATGGCTAAAGTGCTTTTTCCCGTTGACTCAGGGCCAAACAAGACTACTTTTATACAATCTGAGGGGTCTTGTCTAAGCTTTTCTTCCATGCTATATATCCATAAATCGCTATAAAGGTAAATCCAAAATATTGAATGCTCGTAAAGGTAAACCCTTTGTAGAAATAAAGTGGAATAGAAATAAGATCTCCAACAATCCAATAGATCCAATTCTCCACTTTGCGTCGTGCCATCAGCCACATGCCCACAAAAAAGATAGCGGTGGTAAGGGTATCCACATAAGCCACCCAACTGGTCCATTTATCAAAACTTTTATAGACAATGAAGACAAAACCTATAGTCGCTATAAAAATGACAGCACTCATTTTATGTTCCCAAGAGGTCGTTTTTGAAATTGGAGTCACATGAGTGCTGTCCACCTTTCTGGTCCAAATATACCATCCATAGATGCTCATAGCGAAATAATACCCATTGATCATCATATCCCCCAGAAGCTCCCATTTTAAGAGTAGATATACAAAAATCCCCGTACTGATCATTCCGGTAGGAAAGACCCAAATATTATTTTGTTTAGAGCTCCAAACTGAAAGAAATCCGAAGATAACAGCTACTATTTCTAAAACAATATCCATGGTATCATAACCTGAATATTGTCCAAACAGAAAATCAAAAATGTGGTTCATAGTCCTGTCTATCAGATTTGACAATTTTCATATAGAGCAAACCGCGTTCTATCAAAGTAAATGCTTCTTTTATTTCCGTGGTCAAAAGCTGCAGACCTCATCATAATCGCCATAAACCTGTGTACTCAAAGGGTTTTCCAAAACCGTAAGTCCTGAAGCTCTTAATTTTTTTATAAAATGAATGATACTTGGTTCATAGTCATCATGCAAAGGGGTAAAGCTTAATTCTACTGATATTTTCATAACTCTTCCTGCGAAAGCAGGAATCTCTATTTAGTTAAACTTATTTTTAAATTCCCTCGAAGGAGGGAATCTCTCATATTATCATTTATTTTTCTTCGTTGCTCAAATGTTCAAATTCTATTGGAGCCTTTATCTCCTCAAAAAACAATTCATTTTCTTCAAATGCAGTTCCAATCACCACCAAATCTGCCCCAAACTCATAAGCACCATCTAATTGTTTTTTAGATTTGATACCCCCACCTACGATTAACGGAATCTGTAATTCCTGTTTTACAGCTCGAATGATCTTAGGATTGATAGGATCAACCGCTCCACTTCCGGCTTCGAGATAAATACATTTCATTCCCAAAAACTCCGCTGCTTTTGCGGTATCGACAATATTCTGAATGTTTTCTCTGTTTAAAGGTTGAGTTTTGGTCACACGCTCTACGGCGGTTTCTTTTCCGTTTTCAATCAACAGATAGCCCGTAGGAATAATTTCAAGTTGCATGGTCCGCAAGACTGAAACCGCTTCAACTTGTTTTCCGATCAGATAGTCAGGATTTCTGCCCGAAACCAATGATAAAAACAATAAACCATCAGCGTGGGATGACAATTGAGAAACGTCTCCGGGGAAAATGAGAAGAGGTAATGTGGTCCATCGTTTTAACTCTTGAATCAAAAGATCCGTTTGGTTTTCCTCAACCGAGCTTCCACCAACAAAAACATGAGTGGCCGGCGAGGCATTCAATTTGACCATAAAATCCGATACGCATTCGAGCTTCATTTTGTCGGGATCAATCAAAACGGCAAGGAGTTTTTTCCTTTCAGAAATAGCGATTAATAAATCTTGATATAAATTTTTCTGTTTAGCCACGAATGTTTTTCTATAATTTCATTTTAACTCATAACTCTGAACTCTAAAACCTGAACTCTAAACCTCACCCCTCATATACATAGGCACACGAAAAGCCTTCAAATTCAAAAAAATGCGTATTGTATCTGTATTTTTTATCTTTATAATCAATCCAAGCCACAGTCTCTTCATCTTGGACCATAAAAGGAATGACCAAAAAATGATGCTTAAACATCATGCCCGGCGTTGCAAACAATTTGTACAAAGATTCCTTAATACACCAGATGACCGTAAGTTTATTGATATAGTCATCGGCGGAATCCTCTAAATAATCAAATTCATAACCAATAAATTTATGGGCTATTACGGCAATTTTTTCACGCTGTTTCTCAATGTCTATTCCAACTTCGTGATCACTGACAATAACTCCCGAAAATGTAAATGAATGGGTAATTGAGATATGTTTGCCGTCCTTTAAATGAGGCTTACCGTTTTCGTCATAATACAAATCCTGGTCAGTATAACCAAATTCTGCCAAAAGATGGCGCACACTCAAAAATCCGCGCTGGTGCAGTTCACTTTTCATCCCCAAGACACGGGTCATACATTCATCTCTTAAGGTGATTGGCCGCATGAGCTCTTCATAGGATTCTGTAATCTGCCAGATTTTAACAGTAGTTTGTGAATTTGGTGTAATGGTTTTATATAATGGCATTTAAGTTTCTCGAAGTTATTAATTATCTTTGCAGTCGCATAATAAAATTATAGAAACAAATATACAATTATGTAATTCGCTATACAACCTCGCTTGTTTAGAAAACATAATATTACAAGAATGTATACTTTCTATTGAAAACAATTAAAACATAACAGATGAATACAAAAACATTGCCTTACGTACCTTATAAAGTAAAAGACATATCGCTTGCGGAATGGGGAAGAAAAGAAATCGAATTGGCTGAAGCTGAAATGCCAGGACTAATGAGCCTTCGTGAAGAATATGGCGATTCGCAACCATTGAAAGGTGCGCGTATAGCAGGATGTTTGCACATGACCATTCAAACGGCTGTGTTGATTGAAACCTTAATCGCTCTTGGTGCAGATGTGACTTGGAGTTCTTGTAATATTTTCTCAACACAAGATCAAGCTGCAGCTGCCATCGCCGCTGCTGGAATTCCGGTGTACGCATGGAAAGGAATGACCGAAGAGGAATTTAACTGGTGTATTGAACAAACCTTATTTTTTGGTGAGGACAGACAACCATTGAACATGATCTTGGATGATGGTGGCGATTTGACCAATATGGTCTTTGATAAATATCCTGAGTTAATGGCTGGAATCAACGGACTATCCGAAGAAACGACAACAGGTGTTCACAGACTTTATGAGCGTATGAAAAATGGTACATTATCTATGCCTGCAATCAACGTGAATGATTCTGTAACCAAATCGAAATTTGACAACAAATATGGCTGCAAGGAAAGTGCTGTTGATGCTGTGCGTCGTGCCACAGACTTAATGTTGGCTGGAAAACGTGTGGTGGTTTGTGGCTATGGTGATGTTGGTAAAGGAACAGCAGCGTCTTTCAAAGGTGCTGGTAGCATTGTAACGGTGACTGAAATTGACCCAATTTGTGCTTTACAAGCCGCTATGGACGGTTTTGAAGTTAAGCGACTTGAAACGGTTGTTGCCAATGCGGATATTGTAATTACAACTACTGGAAATAAAGATATCGTTCAAGGGAAACATTTTGAAATGATGAAAGATAAAACAGTCGTTTGTAATATCGGTCACTTTGATAACGAGATTGAAATGTCCTGGTTGAACAAAAATTACGGCGATACCAAAGTAGAGATCAAGCCACAGGTTGATAAATATACTGTAAATGGCAAAGACATTATCATTTTGGCAGAAGGCCGCTTGGTCAACTTAGGTTGCGCTACAGGCCACCCAAGTTTTGTAATGAGCAACTCATTCACCAATCAGGTTTTGGCGCAAATTGAACTTTGGACCAATAGAGATGCCTACCAAAATGAAGTATATATGTTGCCAAAACATTTGGATGAAAAAGTAGCCAAATTGCACTTGGAAAAAATTGGTGTAGAACTCACTGAACTCCGTGAAGAGCAAGCTGAATATATTGGTGTTCCGATAGAAGGTCCATACAAACCGGAATATTATAGATATTAAAATTCCAAGAATTAAATTCCAAATCCCAAGCAGTAATGTTTGGGATTTTTTTGTTTCTGGTCTATTATAAGTATTTGATCACGAATAACACCTTAGTGCAATTGATCATTATCTCATTTCTGCTTACAAGTACATGTATAAAACCAAATTTAACCGCAAGGAACACAAAGAAAAATCGCAAAGAACGCAAGGTTTTAAAAGTAATGTGACTTTGGCGTAACCTTTTTGTTCCCGCTAGTTATCGGACTTGCGGTCAAAATATAGCTTATTAATTTTTAGACTTTTTGGATTATAGCTAATACTGATGAATTACACATCCTCAAACTTTTGTTAAACCTCTAAATATCTTTCTATTTAAACTTGGAATTTTCTAATTTAGAGAGCATCATGACTTACAATGAACCCAACATCATCGTCCCAAGATTTAATGAGGAATCAGGTTTTTACACCACCAAGAAACGCTCAAAAATGATGAGCAAGATCCGTGGGAAGAATACTAAACCCGAACTTTTGTTTAGAAAGGCCTTGTGGCATAAAAACGTCCGCTATCGGGTAGATAGCAAACAATTGCCCGGTAAACCTGATATCTCCATCAAAAAATACAATCTCGCCATTTTTATCGACGGCGAGTTTTGGCATGGCTATAATTGGGACGAAAGAAAAGATGCCATAAAAAGTAATCGCAAGTTTTGGCTCCCTAAAATTGAACGCAACATGCAACGGGACCGACAAGTCAATCAGGAGCTTTCTGAAAGAGGTTTTACGGTTTTCAGATTTTGGTCCAAAGAAATCCTTAACGATTTAGATCGCTGCATTAATGATGTCCTTATGTTTATAGCCACTGGAGAAAACACCTAAGTCAAGCTTCTCCACAAAAAAACCCTTCCAAATTGAAATGAAAGGGTTTCTTTTTAAATAATTAATCTTATTATTTTTTGATCTTGGCTTTCTTAACCTTCTTGGTTTGTTTGTTTCCCGATTTCGGGCGCACCAAGCTCATTTCATCAATTAAATGTTGTGCTCCCGCATACTTATCAATGATGAAAAGGATGTAGCGCGCATCCACCATAATATTTCTGCAAATCTCAGGATCATAATACATGTCGCTCATGGTCCCTTCCCAGACACGGTCAAAATTCAATCCCACTAAGTTTCCATAGGCATCAATAGCTGGGCTTCCTGAATTCCCTCCAGTGGTATGATTTGTTCCCAAGAAACAAACAGGCACTTTTCCTGTGGCATCCGTGTATTGCCCGTAATCCTTTTTAGCGTATAACTCCTGTAGCTTTTCGGGCACATCAAACTCATAATCCCCCGGGATATATTTTTCCATCACCCCATCCAAATAGGTCAAAGGCTCGTAGTAAACCGCATCTCTTGGCTCATAGCCTTTCACTTTACCATAAGTGACACGCAAGGTTCCATTCGCATCTGGGAAATAACGTTGATCTGGCAACACTTCCATCAAAGCCGTCATATACTGCTGTTCAAGGCTATTGATCTGAGGATTCAATTCTTGGAATCTAGGCTCAACTTCCGTATAAAACGCAATGATAAAAGGTTTGATGTATTGGTAGGCGGCATCATCATTCAGTTTTTCCAACACCTCACTCGAATTGCCTTCCAATACCTTTAAGGCGCTTTCCAAATTCGTAAAGGCCGTTTTATCATAAATAGAAGCATCAACATGATCGGTGTACAAAGGCATGACCGCCTCAAAAACCTCTCTATCTACCTTAGCATTATAATTTTTATAAACCCCTTTCATACGAGCAATATTGGCATCTCTCTGCTTTTCAAAAGTCTCTTCACTGTTGGCCGCCGCACCTTCCAATTGCACAAGGCCAAAGATCATGGGTGTCAACTCATTGGTCCTTAAAAAAACTTCCATAAAGCTGGTACGTTTCACGTTGACCTCCTCTATTTCGTGGTAAAGACGTTCAAGTTCAGGCAAAACATTTCCGTATTTGCTTTCCAGTCCCTTTGCTTTCAACTGTTTTGTAAATTCAGCCTCTTGGGCTTTTTTTATACCGATGGCCCCACTTTTTTCAATACCTAAATTCTCACCTTGCCATTTTTTCCAGGCATTGGCAATACGTGCCTGTTTGGAGGCATATTGGATTCTGATCTGATCATCAGCCTTCATATGGGCGTCAATTACTTTTAATGCTGCTTCCCTGATGGCAATTGCTCGTGGGTTGATTTTTTCAACGGTTTGTGCTACGGCAACGGCAGGAAGATACTCATCGGTAGTGCCAGGGAAACCAAACACCATGGTAAAATCATCCTCGCTCACTCCATCCAAAGAGACTGGCAAGAAATGTTTTGGTGTAAACGGAACATTATCTTCCGAATAGGCTGCAGGACGATTATTCTTATCGGCATAAATTCTGAACAAGGCAAAATCACCCGTATGACGTGGCCAGACCCAATTGTCGGTATCACTACCAAACTTTCCAATACTGGAAGGTGGCGCACCAACCAATCTGATGTCCGTATAACGTTCAGTCACAAAAAGAAAATATTGATTGCCTTTATAGAACGCTTTGATTCTCGTGTCCTGCCAATCTTCTTTTTTGGCTGCTTTTTCAATGGCCGTACTGTTACGCCCTCTTACGGATTGCTGTTCTCTATCGGACATAGTTTCCGTAACACCCTCAAGAACTTGTTTGGTGACATCTTCTATTCTAACGATAAATTCAATATATAGATTGTTATTTGGCAACTCTTCCTTAAGGTTCCTGGCCCAAAATCCGTCTTTCAAATAGTCGTTTTCCAAAGAGGAATGCGACTGAATCTGACTGAATCCACAGTGATGATTGGTCAAGACCAAACCTTTTGAAGAAATCACTTCAGAGGTACAGCCACCGTTAAAATGTCCTATGGCGTCCTTCAAACTTGAGTTGTTGACATCATAAATATCTTTGGCGGACAATTTACTACCAAGACTTTGCATTTCGTCCTCATTCATACCTTGCAGTAATGACGGAATCCACATACCGCCTTGCTGTGCAGAAACTTGAAATGCAATAAAAAGAAATAAAATTCTGAAAACTTTCATATTTAAAATGGTTTTTAAAGTTTCCAAATATAAGAAAGCCACCACTAAGATTAAACTATTTATTGATGTATATCGGTTAAAAAAGAATCAAGACCGCTTCGCTTTTAGAATTATGAACAAAGACTTGAAGCGCTAAAATTCGAAAATTGTATTCACAATCAAAATAGAAAACAAATTAAACAGTCTTGTAAATAACTTTAAAACATAAAATGTACATAACCTTGAAAAACTTAATTGACTGGATAGATGAAAGATGAAATCAGCATAAATTGGATGATAATAAAATCAATGACTGAATCATCATCTAATCAACTATTACTTGCCAAACAAAAGTCGATTAAAACAATCAAAACTTTTGTTTATCTTATCTTTCATAAAATTAAAGAACTTGAGAATGCATCACAATTCAAAACTTCCCCATGTAGGCACTACAATTTTTACCGTCATGAGCACTTTGGCGCAACAACACAAGGCACTCAATCTATCCCAAGGATTTCCAAACTTTAAAAGTGATCAAAAATTGATTGATTTGGTCACCAACGCCATGAATTCTGACTATAACCAATATGCTCCGATGGCAGGAAATTTAGAATTACGCGTTTCGATTACCAATAAATTTGAAAGACTCTACAACAGCACCTATCATCCAGATTCGGAAATAACCATTACAGCAGGTGCTACACAGGCGATTTTCACCATCATCTCCACCTTTATAAAACCCGATGATGAAGTCCTTATTTTCAGACCTGCTTATGACTGCTATGAGCCGGCCATAGAATTGAATGGCGGAAAAACAATTTCGGTGCAGTTGGAAGCACCGCAGTACAAGGTAGATTGGACCGAAGTAGCCAATAAAATAAATTCCAGAACAAAAATGGTCATCATCAACACGCCTCAAAATCCGAGTGGCACTATATTTTCTGAAGAAGATATGTTCAAATTACAGGATTTGCTAAAAGGCACTGACATCATTTTGCTAAGCGATGAAGTTTACGAACATATTATTTTTGACGATAAAAAGCACCAAAGTGCCTGCTTGTTTCCTGACCTTAAATCGCGAAGTTTTGTAGTGGCTTCCTTCGGAAAAACCTTCCACAATACAGGCTGGAAATTAGGTTACTGCTGTGCGCCAAAAGCCTTGATGGCCGAGTTTCAGAAAGTACATCAATTTAATGTGTTTTGCGTCAACCATCCGATGCAAAAAGCCTTGGCTGATTATTTACAGCATCCCGATCACTATCTGAAATTATCCGATTTTTATCAACGTAAACGCGATTTGTTTTTGAGCCTGATCAAAGACTCCCGATTCCAATTTACTCCGGCCCAAGGGGCATACTTTCAGATATTGGACTATTCAAATATCACCATGGAAAAGGATGTAGATTTTGCAAAACGACTGACTATTGACCATAAAATAGCATCTATTCCACTTTCAGTATTCAACACCGATAATCTGGATAATAAAGTGCTGAGATTCTGTTTTGCCAAAACCGACGACACCTTAAAACAGGCCGCCGATATTTTAAATACGATTTAAAACAGGAATGACCCAATACCTTGTTAAAAGTTTAATTCCCATCCTAAAATTCAGTAATTTTACTATGCCAAAAACCACGGTTCACTCACCGAATTTACAGAGGTATTTCGGCACTAAAAAACTAAAAAACAATGTTATGAGAATCTGGATATTTATTTTTTTTATGAGTCTTGGAATTATCGCCAATGCTCAACATGTAGTTAGTGAAGGAGTAGCCTATGAGGTTAAGGGAAAATCTATTTTTAAAGAGGGTATTGATATTACGCACTCTCTTGACAAAACCCAAAAGGACCGTATTCTTAAAACCCATAGGACTAAAATAAGGTCAGAGAAAAGGGCTGAAAGAGCAAGAAAAAAACAAGAAAAGGCCCGCAAGAAAGCTGCAAAGGACTTAAAAAGAAAACAAAAGGCACAAAACAGGTACCTTAAAGCCACAAAGAAACTGGAGCAGAATGAACTAAAGTACAATAGGCTCAAGGAAAGAGGAAGGCTTTCACCTAAAGATGAAGAAAAATGGCTAAAGAAATTAGATCGCTTTAAAAAGGATGTAGAAAAAAGAAGAAAGAGCTTATAAAAATCATCATGTCTGAAACCTTAAATATCGCCTTGATACAAACTGAGTTGATTTGGGAGCATCCTGAACAAAACAGAGCTGATCTTTCAAAAAAAATAGATGCTCTTATTGAAGAAGTAGATATTATTGTATTGCCCGAGATGTTTACTTCCGGTTTTACCATGAATCCTTCACGGGTTGCCGAAACCATGCAAGGTGAAACCATCGCCTGGTTAAAAAAAGTAGCAGCGAATAAACAAGCGGCCATTACCGGAAGTATGGTCATCAAAGAAAATGACCACTACTACAACCGAATGGTCTTTGTGCATCCAAAAGGTGCGATTGACCATTATGACAAACGCCACACCTTTACCTATGCGGGTGAAGACAAGGTTTATACGCCTGGTACCAAAAAAATCATTGTGGATTATAACGGATGGAAAATCTGTCCGTTAATCTGCTATGATCTCAGATTCCCAGTTTGGGCCAGAAATGTAGAGGCTTATGACGTCCTTATCTATGTTGCCAATTGGCCGGCCACACGCGTGGTTGCTTGGGATACATTATTAAAAGCACGTGCCATTGAAAATATGAGTTATTGCGTAGGTGTCAACCGAGTTGGCAAAGACGACAACAATCATGACTACTCAGGACACTCTGCTGTTTATGATGTATTGGGAAATAGGATAGACAACATCCCTTTTGACAAAGAAGCTGTAGAAATTGTGACCCTTAAAAAAGAAGTTCTTGAACACAATAGATCCAAGTTTAATTTTTTGGCGGATCAGGATCAGTTTTCAATAAAGTAAATTCCTCAACCAAATCCCACCCCGTTCTTGCATCAATAATTTTCGAATAATAACTGATGCGCTCCGGTTGAATCTTCTTGAGATAATTACCCGTATCCCATTTTCTATTCCCATTGGCATCGTAAATAACTCTCAAATAATAAGTACCGGGATTGATATGCCTGAAATCAAACATTCGAGGTGCATCTGCAAACTGTTCGTATTTCACCTTGCCGCTATTATCCGTTAATTGTACGATCAAGGGATATTCGGCATCAATTAAACTAACGCGAACATCCGAAAGATCGGAAAATCTCTTGGTCTTTATTGTATAGTTCAAGGTATCATTGACTTTTCCGAAAAAATCCGTCACCGCTTCCGGTAAAAATTGAACCTGATAAACATTGGCCTCGGTTTTATCAAACTTAAATCGGTAGGTGTTTTTTAGTGTGTCAAGTTCAGTACTGAAATCAACATTTAAAGAATCTTTATCTCTTATAGAAATTCTTTCAAGATCAAGTTTTTCAAAAGGTACATTTCCTTCAATTAAAAAATCCGAATCAAAATCGATTGTACCCGTTCCTGAAGGTTTAATGATGAGTGAATCGATTTTCAAATCCCGAAAACGGTGTTTTAGAGTATCCACATAGGCTTTGTTTTTGACCACAAAGAAGGTCGTGTCCAACTCAACATTCGGTTTATACCAATAGTACAACGTATCCCTTTGAGCATCTTTCACGATACGGTGTTCAAATCCATCGGGTTTGTCGCCCAACATTTCAATGCTTAAATTACTGACATCGCCTCTGTATCCAAATTGTATTTTCTGTTTGGCAACCTGTGTTGGGCGTTCCATTTTAAAATCGGGCACCTCCTTAAACAATTTTATTTCGTAAAACGAATCGGTAGGAACGGTAATTTCCTTATCATAAAACCCTATTTTATCGGATTTCTGCTGATAGGTGTAATTGCCATTTTCATCTTTTAAAGCTACCAATCGGTATGTTCCAGCCTTAATATTATCAATACTAAACGTACTGACACTATCTAAGGTATTGGTTACATATTTTGGGCGGGATTTATAAATTGTCGAATCGTTATAAGTAGAATCCACCTCGTACAACATCACCGAAACAAAGGTGTCTGGCTCTCGTTTTTCAGCATCGATAATTGCGCCTTTTACAGATAGGGAATCAATGTAAGCACCGGTAGAGAAGACGTATTTATAATAAGAATAGGGATTTTCTTCATTATTATCGACAATACTTTGTCCAAAATTGAACGCATAAGTGGTATTGGTCTGTAAGGTATCATTAATTTTAATGGTGATATATTTGCTCGCACTGCCCAGTGGTGTGATGTCTGGAGCTGGGTCCATTGGCGGAGAAATGATCAACTGTTTCTGGGCATTTTTTATTTTGACATACTCATCAAAATAAATCTTGATTTCGTTGCTTTTGAAATTGGTCGTGAAATTATCTGGTGTAGAATATCTGATTTTTGGAGGTTCAGTGTCTTTTTCGCCACCTGAAGGCATGCCTCTGTTGGCACAGTTGACAAGCATGAACAGCATACCAAAAAACAGAAAGAGTTTATAATAGGGTTTAAACATCACCACACACAAATTTCAGCAAATTAACGATATATTTATTTCAAACGAAAAAATTATTCCGCAATTGCCATCGTGGCGACACTTATTGTCACACCCTCAATTTTTAATAGCGCATTCGCACAGGTTTCAATTGTTGCTCCCGTTGTAATGATATCGTCCACCAAAAGGATGTGTTTCCCTTTTAAAGTCTCAAACTCAGTCACCATAAACAAGCCGTCGTCGTTAACCCATCGCATGATCCGATCCTTGAAGACTTGAGTTGTCGTAGCTTTAGTTTTTTGTAAAACCTCTGTATTAAAATCGCATTCTAATGCATAGGCAAGCTGTTTTCCAAATTTATGCACTTGATTATAGCCACGTTGTCTTAGTCGTCTGGAATGCAACGGTACGGGGACAACCACATCAACAGTTCTAAACCCCTCGTGTTTAATCAGTTCCGCACCAAGCCATTTCCCTAAAAACTCACCTACTTCTTCATGACCTTTATATTTTAGATTGTGAAGCAAGCGCTGCACCAATCCTTTTTTTGAAAACCTCAAAAGCGCTGAGGCATTTCTTAACAAAACACGTCCATAGAGCATTTTAGTCAGCTCATTATTGGTCGTATCTTCAAAACTTGCCAAAGGCAATTCATGTCTGCAAATGGTACAGACATAGAACTCATTGGCTTCCAACTGGCAGTCGCATGTCAGACAAACCTCTGGAAAAAATAGGTTTAACAAGTTTTTCACCATTTTATCGATTAAAAACAGCTATGACAAACTTAATATATATTTTCGCTTCTGTTAATTAAATAATCCCTACCCCCTCTTAATAATTAATTATGATAGTTAACCCTCAGTTTTTTAACTACAGAATTATTATTGGTTCATTGATTGTGGGCATGGCAGCTTTAGGCGTTTTTAGTTTTAACACCTATCAATCTGTCAAGGCACATCAACATTTTTTGGACCAAGAGAAAAAACTTGTTGAAAGTGAATTATCTCAAATGATTTTAAGATATGATGACTTAAGCGTCACCAGCGAACTCATATCTGATCAACTTGATAGTGCCAAGAAGACCACCAAGTCAGCCTTAGAAGAGTTAAGGCTGATGAAAAGCGATTTTTCAGTTCTGGCACGTTTCAAGTCTGAGCTTTCGGCAATTAAATCAAAAAATGCCATTCTGTTTAAAACAATAGACTCCATCAACTTGCTGAACGAACGCTTGGAAAACGAAAAGCTAATGGCTTATTCCGAATTAAACGAACAGCAAAAAGCCAACAAATCGCTTAAAAAGATCAACAAATCCTTGAGCA
>Ga0208015_1000601_pt1 | contig 17292 bp, 14 predicted proteins | sample 26BtaG_FD_184101 | JGI IMG/M metagenome (GOLD analysis project Ga0208015, IMG submission 184101) | Marine viral communities from Cariaco Basin, Caribbean Sea - 26B_WHOI_OMZ_CsCl (SPAdes) (version 2) | ecosystem: Environmental > Aquatic > Marine > Oceanic | place: Caribbean Sea: Cariaco Basin...
CCTAATTTTAATACCCCAGCGCCTATTTGAATGAGTCCCATTAATATGACGGCTGCCAACAAATAAAAGTAGCCCATATTTTCAACAGGGGTGTCAAATAACATGCCTCTCTCATGTCCTTCTGAAACGAGATTTACAAAAATAACGGCAACAGCACCGGCAGCACCCGAGATTAATCCAGGTCGGCCTCCAAATATTGCAGCAATTAATCCTACTATGAATGCACCTGATAAGGCTACCAAAGGGTCAATCTGCGCCACAAAAGCAAAAGCGACAACTTCAGGAATCATGGCTAATGACACGGTAATACCTGCAAGGATATCATTTTTAGGATTTTGGGTGAAATTTTTTCTGGTTTGGCTAAACATCATAATTTTTGCACTTAAAAGGGGGCAAATATAAGGTTTTAGAATGGAAGGCTAGTTTTGCTAGGTGATTTTAAACATAAAAAAAGCACCAATAATTAAAATTGATGCTTCAACATTTTATTTTCACTATAGGGTTTTAATGCCCTAAGTTCCTTGATTTAACCTAAGATTACTGTTTTGATCCAGGAGGGTATCTTTCCATTATTTTGGCGACAAATTCCTTGATGCGTTCTTCTTTTTTATCCATGCGTTGCGATAAATAGCCAACCCCCATGCCTTGCCATACCAATTCCTTTTTATTGGCGTCAATTAAGTCAACATACAGTGTGCCTTCTGTAGAGGTAGATACCGAATTATACCCTGTGTTCCAATAATATGGACTCCATCCCCAGCCGTACCCGTAAGGACCGTAGCCGTAGGCACTGTTGTAAACATTGACTTTGTCACGGGATTTTGTAAAAATGCTGACCAATAAATCTGGGTTTTCAGATTTTGTGTAGCCTTTAGCCAATAGTTCACTTTCAATAGCTCTTAAAATACGTCGTTTGTCAAGATCGCTGATTTCCGCTTTGTCAATGCCAGTTTTGAAAAAGGCAAAAGTTTTATACTCATTAAAATTTGCATTCTTGTCATAATCTGCTGCAACTCTTACTGAACTGCAGGAAGTTGCTACAACGAGGAGCAGAGTCATTGTTGCCATTGTTAATATCGTTTTTCTCAGGTCAAAAAAACGAAAAACGAGTTCCTGAAATTTGTTCAAATTTTTCATAGCATTTTTATTTAGGGTTAAATTAAGTTCAATAAATTGCTGTCCACAACATTTGGAAGCGTTACTTTTAAATTAGGCTCGGCTTCCATGGCGCGTTTTATTGCGAAAATAGCTTCATCATTTCTTGCCCAACTACGTCTTGAAATACCATTGTTGACATCCCAGAAAAGCATGGACTTTAGACGTCTTTCAGCCTCCTTAGTACCATCAAGAACCATACCAAATCCACCGTTGATAACTTCGCCCCAACCAACGCCGCCGCCGTTGTGGATGCTTACCCAGGTGGCTCCTCTAAAGCTGTCACCTATCACATTTTGGATGGCCATATCTGCTGTAAAACGAGAGCCATCGTAAATATTTGAAGTTTCCCGGTATGGCGAATCTGTGCCTGAAACATCATGATGATCGCGTCCTAAAACAATATAACCAATTTCTCCTCGGGCAATGGCATCATTAAAGGCTTTAGCGATCTTTGTGCGACCTTCAGCATCGGCGTATAAAATTCTGGCTTGTGAACCAACCACTAATTTGTTTTCTTGAGCGCCTTTAATCCATTGGATATTGTCGGCCATTTGCTGTTGTATTTCTTCAGGAGAGTTTAATTTTATTTCTTCTAAAACCTTACAGGCAATTTGATCGGTTTTTGCCAAATCTTCTGGCTTGCCAGAGGTGCAAACCCAACGGAATGGCCCAAAACCATAGTCAAAACACATGGGACCCATAATATCCTGTACATAACTCGGAAATTTGAACTCGCGTCCTAATGTTGGATTGTGGGCCATCACATCGGCGCCTGCTCGTGAGGCTTCCAGTAAAAAGGCATTGCCATAATCGAAAAAATAGGTGCCTTTGGCCGTATGTCTGTTAATTGCTTTAGCATGTCGGCGCAAGGTCTCCTGTACTTTTTCCTTGAAGAGCTCTGGGTTATTCGCCATCATGTCATTGGCATCTTCAAAAGAAATGTCAACCGGATAATAGCCTCCAGCCCAAGGATTATGTAGTGAGGTTTGGTCACTTCCCAAATCGATTCCAATGTTCTCTTGATCAAATTTTTCCCAGACATCAACAACATTTCCTAAATAGGCAATAGAAACGGTTTCTTTATCCGCCTTTGCGGTTTTCACCCTACCTACAAGTTGGTCTAAATCTGAAATCCTTTCATCAATCCAACCTTGATCCAAGCGTACTTGGGTAATTTTCGGGTTGACTTCAGCGCAAACCGTAATACAGCCCGCAATGGTTCCCGCTTTTGGTTGTGCCCCAGACATGCCGCCTAATCCTGAGGTGACAAATAAACTTCCTTTTGGCGATTTATTTATTTTCCGAAATCCGTTGAGAACCGTAATGGTGGTGCCGTGAACAATTCCTTGCGGCCCGATATACATATAGCTTCCCGCAGTCATCTGACCATATTGTGTAACGCCCAAGGCGTTGAATTTCTCCCAATCGTCGGGTTTTGAGTGATTTGGGATCATCATGCCGTTGGTCACTACAACTCTAGGTGCTTCTTTATGACTTGGGAATAACCCCATAGGATGCCCAGAGTACATGGTCAAGGTTTGCTCATCAGTCATCTCGGCCAAATACTTCATGGTCAATCGGTATTGCGCCCAATTGGAGAATACCGCCCCATTGCCCCCATAAGTAATGAGTTCATGTGGGTGTTGCGCCACGGCATAATCGAGATTGTTTTGAATCATCAACATGATTGCCGCTGCTTGTTTTGATTTAGCCGGATACTCATCCAAAGGTCTAGCGTACATTTTATAATCCGGACGCAAACGGTACATATAAATTCTGCCGTAAGTCTCTAATTCATGCTTAAATTCTGGGAGTAATTCCGCATGCTGGCTCGGGTCAAAATACCGCAAGGCATTTTGTAAAGCCAACTTTTTTTCTTCATCAGATAAAATGTCTTTGCGTTTTGGGGCATGATTGATCGCCTCATCATAAAGTTTTGCTGGAGGTAAAACACTCGGGATGCCTTCTAATATCTGATCTTTAAAAGAAATGGAAGTACTTTGCATTAGTTTGTTTTTAATTTTTTCTTATCAAAACCATAAGGGCAATGTCTGCAGCCACTTTCACAACAATAGCCACGCTTAAGTAGATATTGAGCAGTAAAACAGCGGTAGCCTTCTGGTGTCAAATAATAATCGCCTTCTTCAAGAGGCACAATTTTTTTCATAGTATTACAAAGATAGTGTAAATTCGAGAAAATATTCCTTGTCTCAAAATTCAAGTTTCCGGACCCAATATATGGGCCGTCCAAGGGATTTTTAAGTGATTGATTCATGATTTTAGTCTCCAAATACATTGTTCCAAAGGGTTATACCGGCATTGCGTTGTTTCCGTTTGTATTTGTAAAGCACGCTTATCTCAAACTTAATGAAGTTTTTGTCAATCATGAACGTATTCACTTAAAACAACAAGCGGAACTCTTGATACTTCCCTTTTTTATCTGGTATGGTCTGGAGTTTTTGGTGCGTTATGGGTACTATAGGAATTGGCATCGGGCTTATCAAAATATCTCCTTTGAGCGTGAGGCCTATCAGAATGAACACCATTTAGAATTTCTTAAAAAACGTCCTTTTTGGAACTTTTTGAAATATCTTTGAAGCCATGAATGTTAAGGTACATCTTTCAGAAAACCAAAGCTTAAACTTGGGACCAAATTCCAATCATCTACTTTCTGTTAAAAGGGAAGACCTTATCCATCCTTATATTTCAGGAAATAAATACCGAAAATTGAAATATAATTTGGTGCAGGCAAAAAAGGAAGGAAGAAACACCTTGTTGACTTTTGGAGGTGCTTTTTCGAATCATATTGCCGCTGTTGCTGCGGTGGGGAAAGAGTTCGCTTTTGAAACGATTGGCGTAATTAGAGGCGAGGAGTTGGTGGATAAAGTAGAAGGCAATCCCACCTTGAAATTCGCCAAAGGTTGTGGCATGCAGTTTAAATTTGTGACCCGCGAGGCGTTTAGAAATAAAATTTCCGAAGAATTTATTCAAAACTTAAGACGTGAATTTGTAGACTTCTATTTAATTCCAGAAGGTGGCACCAATGAATTGGCTATTAAAGGTTGTGAGGAAATCCTGTTGGAGGAAGATTCTAAATTTGATTATATCTGTTGTTCTGTGGGAACTGGAGGAACTATTTCTGGAATCATCAATGCCTCAAAACCGCATCAGAAGATTCTAGGTTTTCCTGCGTTAAAAGGTGATTTTTTGAGAGAAGAAATTAGTAAGTTTGCCAAAAATCCAAACTGGAAACTCATCACCGACTATCATTTTGGCGGATATGCTAAAATAAATACCGAATTAATCGGTTTTATGAATGAGTTTAAAAGAGATTATAACATTCCGCTGGATCCTGTTTATACTGGGAAGATGATGTATGGCGTTATGGATTTATTGAGCAAAGGATATTTTCCTGAAGCCTCAAAAATATTGGTCATTCATACTGGCGGTTTACAGGGGATTTCTGGAATGAATGAATTATTGAATAAAAAGCAATGGCCCTTAATTAGTTAATTTATCTATGAAATTTAGTTTGAGATTAATAATGATTTTGATTGTAGCGTTGACGCTTGCAAGTTGCGGAGGGAAGAAGCGGATTGTTACCAAAAAGAAAAATGCTAAAACAAAAACGGAACGTGTTGTTAGAGATCATCGCTCTTCCATTCCGTCGGATGAAGGCTCTCCTGTCGTTACTACTCCGAGGCCATCCGGAAATTTAAGTGTCAACGAAATCTATATTGCGACCTACAGTGAAATAGCCAAAAATAATATGCGAACGCACAAAATTCCGGCAAGCATCACTTTGGCCCAGGGCATTTTAGAATCAGGCTCTGGAAGAGGAAGATTGGCCGTGGAAGCCAATAATCATTTTGGTATTAAATGTCATGGATGGACAGGGGAAAAGATTCATCATGATGACGATGCATCGCAAGAATGTTTTAGAAAATACAAACATGCCGAACAATCTTTTGAGGACCACTCTGAGTTTTTAACTTCTCGTGGACGATATTCCAAATTGTTCCAATTGGATATTGATGATTATCAAGGTTGGGCAAAAGGCCTAAGAGCAGCAGGCTATGCCACAGATAGAAAATATCCCGACAAATTGATCAGTTTGATTGAACGTTTCCAGCTGTATCAATTCGATCAAGAGGTTTTGGGCACAAAGTCAAAACCTCGAAGAAGTGAGGTTGCCTCACAGCTCACCCATAAAGTGGTGAAAGGAGACACAATGTATTCCCTTTCAAAACGCTATAATCTTTCCGTTGATGAGTTGCAAAAGCTGAACGGAATGAACAATAACGATTTACAAATAGGTCAAATTCTCATTATTAAAGACAATTAGTTCATGTTATATCAACGCAGTAGTAGTTTATTTAAAGACGCAGAAAAAGTAATTCCAGGTGGTGTGAATTCGCCCGTAAGAGCATTTGGTGCTGTTGGCGGCACACCTATTTTTGCCAAATCGGCTAAAGGTGCCTATGTGCATGATGAAGATGGAAATACTTATATTGATTATATCAATTCATGGGGGCCTATGATTCTCGGCCACGCTTTTGAGCCGGTAGTGGATGCGGTCATTAAGAAAGCGAAACAAGGCACTTCTTTTGGAATGCCGACAGCCATTGAAACAGAGATTGCACAATTGGCGATTTCAATGGTGCCCAATATCGATAAAATAAGATTTGTCAATTCAGGAACGGAGGCATGTATGAGTGCGGTTCGATTGGCACGCGGCTATACCAAAAAGGATAAAATTATAAAGTTTGCAGGGTGTTATCATGGACATAGTGATGCGTTTTTGATCGCGGCAGGCTCTGGTGCAATTACTTTTGGCACGCCTAATAGTCCTGGTGTTACCCAAGGTACGGCAAAAGATACGCTTCTGGCAAAATTTAATGATATTGACAATGTCACACAATTAGTGGAAGCGAATAAGGGTGAGATTGCTTGTATTATCATTGAACCGGTTGCCGGAAATATGGGGTGCATTCCCCCAAAGGATAATTTCTTGAAAAAGTTGAGAGCTTTATGCGATCAACATGATATTTTGTTGATTTTTGACGAGGTCATGACCGGATTTAGATTGGCTCCTGGTGGGGCCCAAGAATTATACAATGTCAATGCCGATATCGTTTGCTTTGGAAAGGTGATCGGTGGCGGTTTGCCAGTTGGAGCCTTTGCGGCAAGAAATGAAATCATGGATTTTTTGGCACCCCTTGGTCCTGTGTATCAAGCGGGAACTTTAAGTGGAAATCCTTTAGCCATGGCGGCAGGCCTGGCCATGTTGCAACATTTGAATAGTGATAGAACGGTTTTTGCTCGTTTGGCAGAGAAAACAGAATACTTACACCATGGAATGTCGAAAGCCCTTGAAGACAATAAGGTGAAGCACACCATCAATAGAATGGGATCAATGATTTCCATCCATTTTGAGGAGCACGAGGTGCATGATTTTGAATCTGCTGCAAAAGCTAATAACGAGACCTTTAAAAAGTTCTTTCACGGCATGCTTAAAGAAGGGGTTTATATTGCCCCGAGCGCTTTTGAGACTTGGTTTATATGTGATGCCCTGAGTTATGATGATCTGGATGCAACGATCAAATCCGTGGCAACCGTAAGTAAAGATCTTTAAAATTCATAGAATTATAATAAAGTAAAAAGGGAATTTCTAAAGAAGAAATTTCCTTTTTACTTGGTTTAATTTGAAGTTTAAAAATTACTGTTTTGCTTTTTGTTGATGCATTCCCTCTTTTTTGTTTTTGGAACGCATACCGTGTCTTTTGCCTTTGTGTTGACGTCTTTCACTCATTTTATCCCATTTTTCATATTGCTCCGCAGATAAAATGTCTTTCATTTTTTTCTTCATTTCAATTTGCTGGTCCAATCTTGCATTTGCCATTTTAAAACGGTCTTCTTTTGAAAAAGTCTTATTTTCTTCTTTCGCTTTAGATTCTAAATAAGTTTCTTTTTGACTTTGTCTCAATTTGGCTTGTTCCAAAAACAGATCGGATACTTCTTTTTGTTGTTTGCTGTTTAAATCGAGTTTTAAGGTCAATTTCTTAGACTGGAGTTGCGCTGTTTCTTGAGGAGAATAATCCATTCTGGACGTCATGCGCTGTTTTTTCATTTCTCTTTTTTGGTCCTGTGCCGAAACTTGTAGTGTTGCAACTGCAATCAGGATCATTATTAGTTTTTTCATGTTTCTATTTTTTAAAGGTTTGTAGTGCTATGACTGAGAATGATGAGGAAAGTTTAAAATGTATGAATTCTAAAGAAGGTTTATGTAGGAATTTAACATGCTTTTAATGTTTAATTGGTTCGAAACCTTCGTGAACTATTACTTCTAAAGAACTTCAAGTTTGAAACAAGAAACAAGAAACTCGACTAAACCTAAAGTCTTTTTTATATCTTGTATCTCAAATATCGTTTTCCATGGCCTATTGGTTGTCAGCGTTGGTTTTTGTAGTCATCGTTTACATTATTGTAAGCGTTGCATTATATTACCTGCAGGACTATATGCTGTTCAAACCAGAAAAACTGCCCAAAGGTTTTCAATTCAACTATGACAATCAGATTTTTGAAGAACACAATCTTGAAACACGGGATGGGGCTATCATCAATGCCATACGATTTTTTCCAGAAGGTGAAAGTAAAGGCATTGTGTTGTACCTTAAAGGCAACTCCAAAAGCATAAAGGGTTGGGGCAAGTTTGCCGTCGATTTTACCCGTCTTGGCTATAATGTGCTGATGGTGGATTATAGAGGCTTTGGTAAAAGTACGGGAAGACGCTCGCAAAAGGCCATTAAACGCGATCTGCAGGAGGTTTACAATAAGATCAGGGAATTGACCTCTGAAGATCGCATCATTCTTTACGGGCGCTCTTTGGGTTCTGGTTTTGCCGCGAAGCTGGCCTCAATGAACCATCCTAAGATGCTTATTTTGGAATCGGCCTATTACAGTTTAACGAAAGTTACCAAACGTTATCTGCCGTTCATGCCGTTGTCGTTGTTGATAAAATATCCTCTACCAACCTATAAATGGTTAAAATACGTGCAATGCCCTATTCATATCATTCATGGCACCGATGATAAATTGATTCCCTATACAACAGGTGTTAAACTCTCACTTATCAATCCGAAGTTGACCCGTTTGCATACCGTAATTGGCGGAGGGCATAAGAACTTGAACAACTTTGAATCCTATCACATCATGCTTGAGGATATCATCACCACAACTCCAAAAAATATTGATCTTAACACCACAAGCATTCATGTCAAGCATTCAAAAAACAAAAAATAAACTTAAAAATGTGCTACTAGTTATAGTGGCTTTATATATTATGATTGGAGCATCTTTATATTTTTTACAAGAGAAAATTCTTTTTATGCCGACGGTTCTACCTCAGGATTTTCAATATGAATTTAATCATCCGTTTGAAGAACTATTTTTGAAAACAGAGGATCATGCGGTGATTAATGCCATTCACTTTAAAGCTGAAAATCCCAAAGGGGTCATTCTGTATTTTCATGGGAATGCTGGCGATTTATCCCGATGGGGAACCATTGCAGAGTTCTTTGTACATATGGATTACGATGTGTTGATTATGGATTACCGAACTTATGGTAAAAGCACCGGGAAATTAAGTGAGGCTGCGTTTTACAACGACGCACAATATTGCTACGATTACTTAAAGGAAAACTATTCTGATTCGGAAATCACACTTTACGGAAGGTCCTTGGGAACTGGGATTGCGACCTATCTCGCGTCTAAAAATAAAGCCAAACTATTGATTTTGGAAACCCCTTATTACAGCATGATCGATGTGGCAAAGTCCCGCTTTCCTTTTCTTCCGGTTGAAAAGTTATTGCAATATAAATTTCCTACCAATGAATTTATTACTTCCGTGAGATGTCCCATTGTGATTTTTCATGGTACTGATGATGGGGTGGTGCCATTCGAATCTGGTAAAAAATTAGTTGATATCCTGCCAAAATCGCAAGTGACATTTATAGAGATTGAAGGTGGAGGCCATAATGACCTGATTGAGTTTGAAGCTTATAGAAATGGCATTCAAGAGCTTCTGAGATAAAAAAATGCTTCAAGAACGTCCTGAAGCATTTTTTAAATTTATTACTAATTAAGATTTTAACTCTTCGGATTCAATATCGCATCAATCCTTTGTAAAGCGTCTGTCAAATGGATTCTGCTCATGGTATCATTAGTTCTGGCCAATCCAGATCTGATGGTGCCTTCGAGCGTTTTCAACTCGGCTCTTGTGATGGCTCTGATGTCCGATTGACTTACATCGACATTCGTTCTAGAGATAAAACGTCTGAACTGTGACGGAACAGGGGTCTGCTCTTTGGTCATTAAATAGTTCATACGATCAATATAGGCACGTTGAAGGTTTCTTCTGTAAACATCTATCGATTTTCCACTGTTCAATTCACTGAAAATACCTTTGCGTAAATCTTGCATCATGGCTAATAAACCATAAGCATCTTTTCCGTTGATCGTTTCATTTTCACTCATACGCTGCATTCTTCCAAAATCAAGAATATTATCAAGTGTTCTGGTCTGGGTGCTGCGGATTCGCTCTAAGCTACCATCAAATTCAATCTTGTTGAAAATATCGTTGTCCAAAAGCCATTCTGGAGTGGTGAACAATTCTTTTTGAAGAAATTGTAAGGCCTCTTTTTGTTTGGCCTTGTCAACATGCGTATAAACGTCTCCTTCTTGATCGTAAGTTTTGTAAATTTCATAGACACCACCAATGTTCGCAGTGACGTGCCCCATATAACGATTGTATTGACCTAATACTTCGCCATACATGGTTCCTAAATCGCTATAATCCTTACCATCTTCAGCAGTCCATTTGATGAGGTTTGGAACGATACGTTTTAAGTTGGCAATGCCGTAGGCGCTGGCCTTCATGGCATCATCTCCCAAATCTTCTGTTTGCGAGCTAGGGTCAATGACACCGCCACTTTGCTGTCTTCCAAAACGATACATTGGATCTCCTGCATGCTTTAAAATCCAGCTATCTAAGGTTTTCTTTTCATCTTCTGGTGTTTCGGCATCCAAAATTGGACGGTAACCCCAAGCGATGGCATATTTATCATACACCCCAATGTTTGGCATTAAAGCAACCCCTTCATCACCTGGTTGTGCCACGTAATTAAAACGCGCATAATCCATAATGGATGGTGCAGTTCCGTGTTTTTTAGTGAATTCTGGATCACGTAAGTCGTCCACTTTATAAGCAGAACTACTTGCCATATTATGGGGTAAACCTAAAGTATGTCCTACTTCGTGTGAGGACACAAACCGAATCAATCGTCCCATGATTTCATCTTTAAATCTCACACTTTGTGCCTCAGGATTGATGGCCGCAGTTTGTACAAAAAACCAGTTGCGCAACAAGGTCATAACGTTATGGTACCAGTTGATATCGCTTTCTATTATTTCGCCACTTCTTGGATCGCTAACGTGTGGACCATTGGCATTTGGGATAGGGGAGGCTAAATAACGCACAACAGAATAACGCGCATCTTCCGGGCTCCAATCCGGATCCTCTTCAATTGTAGGAGGATCTTTGGCTATAATTGCATTTTTAAACCCGGCAGCTTCAAAGGCCACTTGCCAATCTTCAATACCTTGTTTGATGTATTTACGCCATTGCTCAGGAGTCGCTCTGTCAATATAGTAGACAATTTGTTTTTTAGGCTCCACCAATTCACCACGCTTAAATTTCTCAATGTCTTCATCCTTGACCTCAAGTCGCCATCTATCCAAATAGGTGACTCTCTTGCTCTCATGGGCATCCAAGCCGTAGTCTATTTGTCCGCTTGTAAACCAGCCGACACGTTGATCAAATAATCTACGTTTCATCGGTACTTTAGGTAACAGTATCATGGAGTTGTTGAGCTCTATTGAAATAGCACCACTGGTTGCATTGGAAGGCGGTTCACTAGCATTGTAGGTTTTTACATGACGAGTTTCAATATTCAATGGGTAACTTTTTATACTCTCAATATACGAGAGGTCTGAGTCTAAACGGGTTACTTTATATTGTTTTCTACTTCGGTCAGGTAAGCCTAAAGGTTTTACATCTTTACTAAATAAATCGGTGACATCAATTACGGTGGTCAACGAATCTTTACCAAAAGCTTTTATTGGAAAGCTGAACAGTACAGGTTCAAAATTGGAATTTACAACCGCTTCATGAACTGGTAAGGTGTCATTGGCAACGACGTTGTGTGAAACCATGCGGAGTAAGACTCTTTTACCTTTCTTTTGCCAACGCAACACCTGCTCGTCTTGCTTGCCACCACCAAAACCTAAACCACTGGCTGTTTTGGCAATACGGGTCACTTTTAGCATTTCGCGTTCAAAAAGTGAATCGGGAATTTCATAAAAGTAGGTCTCGTCTATTTTGTGGACCGTAAACAATCCTGGATCGCTTACAGCATCTTTGGTAATGACTTTGTTATACGGCTGGATGTCATTTTTTCCAGGTTTTTTAGCGGCATCTGAAGCGGCACTGCTGGGAGCTGGTGATTTGGATGCTTTTTTGGAAGTTGAACATGATGCAACTAAAAAAAAGGACGCCAAAAACATCGCGCTTAAGGAGATTTTTTTCAAAATGTTAGGAGTTTAGAAATTAAAAAAAGTGAAAATACGGAATACCTATCATTCAGAGGGTTTTGCAATATATTTTAATATTTATTTAACTATTGAAAACCGCTTGTGCTTGGAATCAAAAAAGAATGTCTTGGTGATAAGACTACAGAATCATTAATTAATTGGATGTTCACAAAGAATTGACGTAAGCTTCAATTAGCGCATATCCCTCCTGGTGGACCATAGAAGTACCAATTAGAGGCATGCTTACTCCAGGATTATAAAAACTTGTATAGCCTTTAATTGCACCTTTTGATATAGCTATTCCAGTGTTTTCAAATTCTGTTTCGTATTTCAGTTCTAAAGCACTCCGTTCGTCACAACTACCACCAGAAGAGTGACAATGTGCACAGTTAATATCAAAATAGGCTCTGGCGCGTTGATTTAGAGTATTTGATTGGTCTTGCCAATTGGGTAATACGGCAACGGTAGCAGGATCATTGAGTCCGGTTAACAAGTCACGATTGGTTAATTGTTGTAGCTGATTAACACTATTTACAATAAAGTTCATGCTGCGCAATTTAGGACCAATAGGGTACACAACATCTGCATTGGTATGGCAAGTGAAACAATCTTGATTAGTAGGGATCTTATAGTTTACATTTTTGGAGTCGCCATCAATATTTATATAATTAATAGCAATATTGCCGCCTTCATAATCTAAAGTGGCCTCAGTTTGTTCACTGTTCCATTTGTAATTTGCCATTTCCCAGATGCCATTTTTAAGAATCAGCAAACGTGTTTCTATAATCGTTTTTCCTGCACTTTCGTTTCTGTCATCCGTATTGTAATAAAAGGTTTTTGAAATGACCGTATCATCAGGAAAATCTGGAAGCCCGTTGCCGGTAAAAGTCATAGATGTTCCGGGAGGCAATGCAATTAAACGTTGTTTATATGCGTAATCAGTAAACAATGATGAGGTCAGTTCGTATTCAAATGTCTTGTCATTGGGTTCCAAGTTCTTTAATTGACCTATATAGAGATTCATCTCTGATAAAGTTGCCCTAAATTCTGTAGACACCGGAGGGGTAGCAGTAGTGAATGTTTTGACGGAAGATACCATACTCGAATTGTTCACATCACAGTGTGAAAGAACGTAATAGTCGTAACTGGTATTTGGCTCAAGATTGGAAATGGTTATACTTTTTTTATCTGAGTTTAAGATGGTTCCTGAACCTAAAATGAAATTGGAAATCCCAAACTGTATTTCATAATTTCCAGAGTTGTTGGTATCATCCCAAGAAAGTGTGACGCTGTTGTGGTTAATATTGGTTTCAGATAAATTTGCTGGTATTGCACATAATTGGATCATGTCGTCTTCGTTTTTTTGACATGAGAATAGTAGCAATAATATTGCGGATAAAAATAAGACGTTCTTCATTTTGGTGTGTAGATGCTGATTAATAGCGGATTGTGAATTTAGTAAAAATCATGGCATTCTTTCGATAAAATCGTTATGTAACCAAAAAAAACCTATAAAAACATAGGTTTGAATCTCTTATTTAAAATATCCCACGAGCATGGCATGATCAGACACATTATAGTAAAACTTTTGAAGTAGGATGGGGCTTAGCGTTTTAACGGTATAAATTTGATCAATCTCAAGCAAAGGAATTCCAAAGGGCCAAGTCGCACTAAATCCCTGTCCGTAATCATGGAAGCTATTGTAGTCGATTTCAAAATTTCTGAAATGAACACTTTCATACGGTGTGTTGAAATCGCCGACAATAAGATCTACATTTCTCTCGGAAACTAATTGCAATACCGTTCCCAAAGTTTTTCGTTTATCCATTGTCGGACTTTGAAAAGTGTCCGTAAGCGCAACTAATAAGGGGCCATTGGCAAGCTCCATCTCCACAAAATTTATGTCATGACTATATTCTTCAATGACGTAAGATACGTTTTTGATATGACCTTTAACTCCAATCATCATATAGCCATCAAGTATTCGAAATTCATAAGCAGGAAACTCCTCCGAGAGCTGGACAATGTCTTCTTGGGTGGCGTGTTCTGTTTCAACAAGAGCGATAATGTCAGGTTGAATTTTGTTGATGTTTTTTGAAAGTATAGCCATGGGAATTGTCGGTCTATCTGCAGCATTCCAGAAAATAACGGAAGTGGCATTTTCTGGTATTTCAACATGTCTTGGGAAAATATAAGCATTGTTGAACCAAACAATATTAAGAACTATAATCAGGCAGATTAAAAAGATAAAATATGCTTTTGACCTATAAAATAAAATGGTAATAACACTTCCAATAAAAATTAATATAGGTAGCGGAAAGGCGTAGAAAACAATTTGGAGAAACTGGAAATGATCCTTTAGGATAAAATGTATAAGTAATAAAAAAGCATATGCAAACAATGCACATGCTCTTAATATTACAAAAATTTTCATCATGATATTAGATGATATCTACAAATAATCCGGCTTCAGTTTTATTCACTTTGGCAAGTTTGTTTTTTGTCAGGCCTTTAATAGTGGCATCCCACTTTTTGTTGCTCAATCCTGATTGGGCTTTTAAGGTGTTTAAATCGATTGGCGCATTAGATTTTAGAAGGGTCAGCACAGCTTTTTCTTCATCCGTCATTGCAACAGCCTTCTTTTCTGGTTTCATTTGAGGGAAGAACAACACTTCCTGGATGGATTGGTTATTGGTCAAATACATGATAAGTCGATCCATACCTATGCCCATTCCTGATGTTGGAGGCATTCCGTATTCTAAGGCCCGTAAGAAATCGTAATCAATCATTTCAGTAGCTTCGTCATCGCCTTTTTGAGCCAATTCCATTTGATGTTCAAAACGCTCACGTTGGTCAATAGGGTCGTTCAGTTCAGAATAGGCATTGGCGATTTCCTTACCGCAGACCATCAATTCAAAACGCTCAGTGAGTTCCGGATTGTCGCGATGTTCCTTGCATAGCGGACTCATTTCCTTTGGATAATCTGTAATGAATGTGGGTTGGATATAATTGCCCTCGCACTTTTCACCAAAAATTTCGTCTATCAATTTGCCTTTACCCATTGTTTCATCTACAGCAATGCCCATATCTTGGGCCGCTTTTCTGATCTCATCTTCAGATTTTCCGGTAATATCAAAACCGGTAAAATGCTTAATGGAATCCGTCATGGTGACACGGGCATATGGCGCTTTAAAATTGATTTTGTGCTCGCCAAAAGTTGCTTCGGTAGTACCGTTTACGGCAATGGCACAATGTTCTAACAATTCCTCACAAAAGTTCATCATCCAATTGTAGTCTTTGTAGGATACATAGATTTCCATTGCTGTAAACTCCGGATTATGGGTACGGTCCATGCCTTCGTTTCTGAAATTCTTTGAAAACTCATAAACGCCGTCAAAACCTCCAACAATAAGACGTTTCAGGTAAAGTTCGTTAGCAATTCGCATGTATAACGGAATGTCTAAACTGTTGTGGTGCGTTACAAACGGACGCGCAGCCGCCCCTCCTGGAATGGGTTGCAAAATAGGAGTCTCTACCTCAAAGTAACCTGCATCATTAAAAAACTGACGCATGGCATTGTATAACTTGGTACGTTTGATAAATACCTTTTTAACATTTGGATTGACCACCAAATCGGCATAACGTTGTCTATAGCGTTGCTCAGGATCTGTAAATGCATCATAGATCACACCATCCTTTTCCTTTGGCAGTGGTAAAGGTTTTAGGGATTTACTCAGTAAAGTAAAATTTTTGACTTTTACCGTTTTTTCGCCAACTTGAGTTGTAAATAATTCCCCTTCAATCCCAATGAAATCACCAAAATCCAATAGCTTTTTAAAAACCTCGTTGTATAAGGTTTTATCATCGCCAGGACAGATTTCATCTCGATTGAAATACGCTTGGATTCTCCCTTCAGAATCCTGTATCTGGGCAAAGCTTGCTTTCCCCTGAACTCTTACGGACATCAATCGGCCAGCAATGACAACTTTCTTGCCTTCTTCAAATTGCTCTTTCACCTGTTTGGACGTATGGTCCACAGGATATAAATCGGCTGGATATGGATTAATACCCATTTCACGTAATGTGACTAATTTCTCTCTTCGAATGAGTTCTTGTTCTGAAAGTTGCATGCTGTTAAATTTTAATGTGCAAAATTACACTTTTTTAAAAAATAAACCTCCTACTTTCATGGATAGATTGGCTTTTTGATTGATTATTCAGGGAAAGATTTTAATAAATGTTGAAGTTGTTTGTTTTTAGCAGTGCTTTTCAAATTTTTGATGATTTTTGCATTTCATTCAGTTTTTAAAAGGACTGTTTATAAGTAGAATTCCGTAACAAATCTTAAGTTTATGCGTCTTATTGTCACACCAACCTAACGGAAGGTGTATCAATCATTAAAAATCATCAAAATCATGAGTATTTGGAGAGTCATTCTTTCTATTTTTTGTCCACCTTTAGCTGTTCTTGACCGGGGGTGTGGCTCTATCGTTATTGTCTTTTTATTGTGGCTTTGTGGATGGGTCCCTGGAGTGATTGCGGCCTTGGTGATATTAAACAATCCAAAGCGATAGATTAATAGTCGGCAGCCTGCCCGTACCGATAAGGCACGTTCGGGGCGGGTCTTCAGTCTCAGTCTCAGCGACGGTCAATGATAATTCGTTCATTTATGAGTTGGTTATAGCTTGATAATCGCCTCGATATTTTTTATAGGACAAAAAACTCTGATAAACAATAGAATTATAAGATCATTTTCATACACTATCCATACACTATCCATGGAGTATCTATGGAGTATATACGCTATACCTTTTTTGACCCCGTCCTTTGACCCGTCCTAAAATAACCATTCTGGCCAAAGAAAAATTCCTAAAATAATTATGCAATTAGGTTTCTTTTATTAAACAATTGTGCCCTTTTTCAAACGCAAGTTTTGAGCTCAATTCGTTGTTCTTGGAGAAACGATCTGGCGTGAGATGGGAATCGATAAATTCAATTGGAACATTTTTTTGATGATCCGTCACCCATCATCCATCCAAAATAGTTTAAATTTGTTGGCATGAATAAAAAAGTTGAAGTTCAAGATTTGGGCCATAATGATTATAAATCGACTTGGGATTACCAGGAGGGTTTATTCAAGTCTGTTATAGATGCAAAAATTAAGAACAGGAGAGAGAATAGCAACTTAGAAACCCCAAATTATTTCTTGTTTGTAGAACATCCACATGTGTATACATTGGGTAAAAGTGGTGATTTTTCACATCTGTTATTAAACGAAGAACAACTGGCCCAAAAGGGTGCCACCTTTTATAAAATAAATCGGGGAGGTGACATAACCTATCATGGTCCGGGGCAAGTTGTGGGTTACCCGATTCTGGATCTGGAGAACTTTTTTACCGATATTCATAAATATTTACGTTTACTTGAGGAAATGATCATTTTGACCTTGACGGAATACGGGTTAAAAGCTGAACGAAGTCCGGG
>Ga0208015_1000602_pt1 | contig 17275 bp, 20 predicted proteins | sample 26BtaG_FD_184101 | JGI IMG/M metagenome (GOLD analysis project Ga0208015, IMG submission 184101) | Marine viral communities from Cariaco Basin, Caribbean Sea - 26B_WHOI_OMZ_CsCl (SPAdes) (version 2) | ecosystem: Environmental > Aquatic > Marine > Oceanic | place: Caribbean Sea: Cariaco Basin...
CACTCACATCAACATAATCCCCCACCCCATCAAACTCAAACGCCCCACTATAATAACCAGCAGAACTCCAAGTAGGATCACCATTCGCAGTACCATTATTCCCACTCCCACTCCAATCAAAAACATGAGTATCATTCTCACCTTGATCTGACTGATTATCAAAATGCCAATAACCAACTAAACCATCTTGGCTATTAAATGTTGCATCATCAACACTATCATTATATCCCATTGTGACATCCCACTCACCCAATCTTAACTCCAAAGAACTCCCAAACAACTCCTGAAAATTATCAGTTGTTACATTAACAGTATTATTCCCACTTGAAATATTAAACTGCTTCATCTCCTGCAAACCCGTATTCTTAAACCTCTTTGACTGATTATTATAAATATCAGTTATTTGTTGTGCTGTTAAAGAAGTGTTGAATATCATTACTTCGTCCAAACTTCCATTAAAATAACGAGAATCAGCAGGGCCATTATATCCAATGACTTCAAAATCAACTTCATCAAAACCTCCACCATGTGGATTAATTTTTTCTATTACTCCATCAACAGCAATAGAACAATTTGTCCCATTCCAAGTATAAGTAGCCATGTGCCAAGTATTATCATCAAGGTCAACAGTAGTCGAAGTAAACCATGAAATAGTATACCAAGATAATCTTCCTAAGTCATCTATTTCAATATATTGTGTTAATGCTTTATTATGAGTTCCTCCAGATATGAATGTTTTTCTTATACCCGAATCAGGTGTCTTAAACCATAAATTAATTGTAAAAGTTGAATTATCTGCATATGTTATATCTGGTATATCAACATAATCCCCATCCCCATCAAACTCCATTGCCCCACCATACTTACCTGTTGAATTAAACAAAGCATTACCCTTAATAGTCCCATCATTTCCACTAGAAGACCAATCATACATCAACCCATCACTTTTATTCTCAACATCAAATGGCATGTATAAAACCAAACTATCATAAGGTGATTGACTATCATCAATTTCTAAATGCGAGAAGTTGTTTTCTTGAGTTATGTTTACATCATAACTTTCACTTGTTGTAAACTCATCAACAGTATAAGCAGGGTCAATAAACATTGTTGAGTTTCCTGTGTATTCACCTGTGAAATAAACTTCTAAAAAGTAGTGAGTTGAGTTTTCATTATTTACAACTTCGTAAGTATTATATTCACAATCAGAATCAAAATCAATAATAGAACTATTTGTTTCATTTCTTTTTATGTAGCAGATATCATCAACATTAATATAATGTTTTTCTGTTCTTCTTGTTTGAGGTGTTCCTGAGAATATAGTTTTACCTTGAAGATAATATCCATATCTATCTTTTAAAATTGGTTTATTACTTTCATAAACATATCTAAACTCTCGGTTGCCTGTTGAGTTGTAGGCATATGCACCGAACTTTAATGTCTTGTTTGGTATAATGAAAACTTCTGGATAGTTAGTTGCATAACCTGTTCTATCACTTAAACCTTCTTCTAAAGTTGCATTGATAGAAAAAGTATCATAAACATAAGAAACTGTTGAAATATCTTGGTACTCAACAGCAGGATTAACTTTTAAATATTCTTCAGTTGTTGTATCATAACAATAAACTGTTTTTCCGTTTTTAGTTTTCTTATCAACATCTTTCAACTTCTTACCATCCTTATCTCTAAAAGTTTGTTTCTGTTTTTTATCTTTTGTTTTCTTTGGTTTAAAACATATTTCTGTTGACTTCTTTTTCTTATTTAGAATATCAATAATCCAGTCAGTTGAAGGGTTTGTTATTACCCATTCGTTTCCTGAAGGTTGGATTGTGAATGAACCTGGTAAAGGGATTTGTCCTTGAGACATTGCTTTAAATGGTTGGGGTAGGACTTGTTGAAGTATTTGTTGTGCCATTGGTGTGTTAAGGATAAAGATAGTTCCTAAAACTCCTCCTATTATAATTAATAAAAAAAAAATACTTGGTAGTAGTTTTAGTTTCTTCTTTGGTTTTTTTTTAGGTTGATTCAATACAACAAAAGGATTTGTATTTGGTTCCATTATTCTCCAGGAGTAATGATATTACTCAATGCTCCCCCAACTTTACTTCCACCCATTATATCATCGTTTGATTGTTGTGGAACTGCTGCTGCTGCCCCTCTTAAATCCCTACCAGCATCCATGCTAAATTTCAATATAAATATTGAAACAAGGACTGCTCCTCCTATTATCATTGCAGGAATAACTAACGACTTCAAGAACTCTCCTTTCTTTTGTCTCCTTATCATAGAAGTCCTTTGTTCTTGAACCATGAAGTTTATATTATCCCAATCGATAACATCAAAGTCTAAAGTACCCATTGTTGTTCTTGGATCAAATTGGATATACTGATATGAATAAATAGGTTCTCCTTTCTTACCATTTACTTGAACTAACTTCTTAGATATACCATTTCCTTGTTTTAGATTTATTGGTTTATATTGTTTTGAACCATACCTAAATAAAAAGATAGTTCCAGTGTTTCCCTGGACGAGATTAATATATCTTTCTAATAAATTAGTTGGAACAGAAACATTATGTAATATCCAATCAAAATTATAAACTGGAATTGTATCTCCTGATTTTTTCAGTTTATAAAAAGTTAAATCAGAAAACCTATCAAATCTTTTTCCAACCCTATCATTTGTTTTTATTAAATTCTCTCCTCTCTTTTCTATTATAACTGCTTCAATAGGATACTTTTTCCAAGTCATTTTATTGATAAAAATTATAACCAATAAAACAAATGGCCAACTATAAAATAAGATAGTCCACATAGTATTCCAAAACTGTAAGAAACCTACTGCTAATCCTCCTGACACTATAGCGCTTCCCATTTTTAGAATTAAATTTTACCTCCTTTCACCCTGAATTGTAAAACATTTAAGTGTATGGTGTTTTCCATTTTGATTTCTCACCTTCCATTGAGTGTTCAATTCTCGATACTGTTTTCTGAATTGCTTTTAGTGTACTTCCCTTGCAGGCCTGATAACGAGCATCTTGAACAATTGTTTTTATTTTAGTTTGAAGCATAGGTAAGGATTCTTTATCAATACCCCATGTTTTTTGTTTTAAACATAATACTCCTGCTAACTTACATTCAAATTCTTTTAAGTCGTCTAGGATAGTGTTCTCGTCTATGTTTGTTAATAAAGTTATTTGGTTCAATCCCATAAACTTTAACATTTGTAATACTTCTTCAATTGCTTCGTCATTAGGAACATAGATTTGTTTAGTAACTTGTTTCCCTGTCCAGTCTTGATAAGTTATTTCTTCTTTTAGTGGTTCTTCTGTGACTGGGTTTATTTTAACAAAAATAGGTTTAACCATTTGCATCCATGTCTGAGTTCCATCTGGAAATTGATATAGTGCTTCCCCTCTAAACTCTCTTTTTAATGCTGGCAGGGTATTGGTTGCTTCTTTTAGTAAAGTTGCTATTGACGCTAGCGCCTTATCCTGTGGGTTTGATACAGGATATATTACAGGTCTATCTTTTGATTCATAACCTTGTTGAGATTCCATTTTATTTATTAACCAATACCAAAGAAGTTCTTTACGTTTCCTCTTCTCCTTTTTCTCGATTTTCTGATTGGTACACCTCTTGTTTGTTTCTCAAGTTCTGCTTTATACTTAGCAATACTTAATCCTCTTTGCTCCCCTGAAGTATCTGCTCTTTTCTTTTTTCTTTCAATCCATTGATCTTCCATAAGAACGGGTTTCCCCTTTCTTATCATTGTACCTCTTAACTTGTTTTTAATCTTAGAGAAGTAACCATTACCCCTCTCTAATTCATTCTTATTAAAAACTTTAATTTCAGTTATCTTCTTTCCCCCAACAGTTTTTGTTTGTTTAATTGGTTCAATCTTAAAAGTTGCGGCAGTTGTATTATCCACATATCTTGCACCCAAACTTTTTGCTCCCTTCCTAGTCATAGGTTTATCACTAACCTTAATAAACTTTCCTTTTTCCTTTACATAAGTTTGATAACCAGTTTGAGTTTCTTTTTTGTATACTTCTTCTGGGAAAAGGGTTGGTACAAACGTAAAACGAATTGGTGTTTTGGACGGGGGAGTAATTGGTGGTGGAGAAACTGTTACTGGTTTCTGTTCTAACTTTGTTACTTGTCTTTGTTTTAATTTTGTTAATTGTAATTGTCTTAAACCCTGATCTAATTTTGAATCCACAATGGATGTTTGATAATCCTTTATTAGAATATTCTCTTTCTGTAAGATTGCCGTATCTAAAATTGAACTTGGTTTAGTTTTTAGTTTTAATTCTTTATCTAATCTAGTTTCTATTCTAAGAACTGAAACTGGTTTCACTTTGGTTTTTACTTTAGTTCTTTCCACAGGGGTTACTTCTGTCTCAGTTGAAACTCCCAATTCCCCAAGAGTCCTTGGTGTTTGTTTTCCTATTCCAAAAAATATAGGTTCACCAACAAGTCTTGGTGTTGCTTTTTCCAAGAAAGGAGTTACTATATCTGAAGGTGTAAATAATCCCGTACCTTCGTATATACTTTTACCCTTTACACCCACCTGCCCTCCCGTAACATAATCTGGAGCAACTAGGGTTGCTGGAGCATCCTCTTTAAACTTTTCAACCTTTGGTTTCTCAGATTTTTTAAAGAACGCAAAACCAGGAAGTTTAAAAGGTTCTTTCTTTGGTTTTCTTATCTTTGGTTTTGGTTTTTCCTTAATAAATTTAGAGACTCCATAACCTCCTGCCTTATAAAATCTTTCACCTAATAAGAAACCAGCCACCTTCCCCTTAACTTCTAATCCAGTTACTACTGCCCTCGTACCTTCTAATAGTTGTAGTTCAACTGCCTCTCCTTTTGTATAAGGTTTCCCAGTTTTCTTTAATTTTTCCAATTCCACAAGATCAAAAGGTTTTTCAAATATCTTAGAAGGTTTTTTTCCTTTAAATTTTTCCTCCCCTAGTCTTCTTTTTAAAAATTCAGTTCTTACTTCTCTAGCTTTCTTTCCCTTGAGTACTCCTTTCTTAAATCCTGTTGGTTCAATCTCCATATAAAATCTTTCATAAGTTTTTTTACTTCTTGGAAAGATATAATCACCCATTCCAAACATAGGTTGTCTTTTTTCAATAGTTAATAATTCAGAATATTCTCTTATCTTTCCTCCTTCTTCTATATAACGGATAGCTTCTTCTTTAAGAGATGCTTCTATTTTCTTACCTTTTAATTCTGCACTTAGTTTTCCAATTGAAATTCTTTGAGCTACCTTTCCCTGGGCATCAATTATCTCAATAACTTTTCCAGAAACCCTCGGTGTCCATTCTTCAAATCCTTTTCTTGGTTTTAATATTACTTCAGACTCTCTTAATGAAAAACCATCGTCTATGAATTTCTGTAATTCTGTTTTAACATCTTTTTTAAACTTATAAATTTCAGATTCCCTTATAATTCCTCTAGACCTAAATTTAATATCTGATTGTTTGATTGCTTCACTTATTTTTGCTTGAGTTCTAGTTCTTTTAATCCCTGCAGTCACACCTCCGAGGGCTGCAAAGGTTCCAATGGTTACTGCACTTTCTACTGGTTTTTTAACAATACTTTTAGCAGTCTTAACTGGTTGTACTGCCATTGTTCCAATGTCCTTATATAATAGGGCTTGTCCATAATAAGGAATAGTATATAATCCAAAACTTAATGCACTTCTAGCAACAGTCCCTGGAATGTCTGTCTGTTCTTGTTTTGCTAATTCTACTAATCTTTTTTTATCAATCTTTTCGAATTCTTTTGTATACTTTTGTTCTATCTTTTCAAATTCTCGTTCAAATTCTTGTTGTGCTTGTTTACTATATTTGTTTTCAATTAACTGAATATCTTTTGGAGATAAAACCATTCCTGTCGCAGTAAGTTTATTTATTTCCTTACTAAATTTATCTTGTATTTTTTCTGTAATCTTATTTCTTAAATCTTCAGTTTGTATTGCCGCCTTTTCATATTCTACAGCCAACTCAGATTCTGCTGTTTGTGTTGGTGTAAATGTTGGTGGTTTATATGTTAATGTTTCTCTCCTAAAAACTGACGAGGTATCTGGTTGAACAACAACAGGAACCTTGTCGTCTATTTGTATTCCTGTTGTAGGTTGATCAAATAATTTTTCTTCGATTACTCTTCTAGGTTTTTCAATTCCTTCTAGAAACTTCTGACCATATTTTTTTCCTAAATCAGATAACTTTTTTGAGAAAGGAATCTTAATGAAACTAGTTTCTTTGTAAGGTTCAAAAACTTTTGGGGAAGGTTCTGGAAGTTTAGAAAGTTTCCTTTGTGTTTTTTCAAGGTAGGGAGTTAACACTGTTTCTCTTGGTCGAGTTATATCTTGAAATGAAGGTTTGGTTTCTCTTACAATAGATTGTGGTTCAACTAAGTAGTCTTTAAGTTCTTGGATAGGAATACTCATTCCTGTTTGAGTATCTCGAACACCTCTTAAGTTTCCTTGCTTATCAAACACTGGTGTCATATCTTGTCTCTTTAATTCTTTTGCAACTTCCTTTTTCCATTGTTGTATTTGTTTTTGATAGGTTATTCTCGCCTGTTGCTTATATTCTACTCTCTTCAAAGTCTGTGCTACTTGTGAACCCGCATACTGAATTAAAGAACTAGGAGTGTATTGGCCTGTCTGTGCTAAGGGTTTTGCTTCTGTTAGTCTTTGAATTTGTCTTCCGCTTTCGTCTACGGTTCTATCTAAAACTTCTCGAAGGTTACTAATCTTAGATTGATTGCCTTCTCGAATAGCAACGTTCAATCTATGTTTTACATTCTCTACTCTTTGGTTTTGTCTTTCGATTTCCTTATCAATCGTTTCCACACTTTTCTGGATATTCTCCTCGATAAACTCCTTTTGATACTGTTCGATTTCTTCAGGTGTTAACTCTTTTGGAATTTGAACAGCCCTAGGTTGTATCCGTCTTTCCCTTTCTGCAATTGTCGGGGGCTTAACTGGTTTCTTTGGAAGTTGTGGTTTAAGAGTTGTAGGGATTGTTGCAGTAGTTGTTTGCATCACAGGATTGGATTGTCTTAAAGGATTCTTAGGATCACTATCAAAGGCATTGACTACATAGTCTCCATCGTAGTCAAACCTTTTTTGTGGTTTATAAATTAAATCCATAACACCCATTTTAAATTCCTCTACAATTTTCTTTTAACTTTCTTTTCAGAATAATGTCTAATACTCTCATGTTTAGTTTTTGAGAAATTAATATATAAAAGTTATGTTGTGAATGGTTGGTATACCTAAGTAACTTTGGTATAACGAGGTATACTTATCCAACAACAAAAGTTTTTTAAATGAAGATAATTTATAAAATATAATGGGAAGAAAATGAAAGGAGACAATTCTAAATGAAAAGAGATTATTATAATGACGACGAAGATTCTAAAAGTGAATGGAATAGTAACAAAGAAGTTATTAAAAGAATGAATTTAATTTTAAGTAGATTGAACCAAACTAAGGAAGAAGAAAATATAAAAGCATGTATTAATTTGTTAAGAGATTATTATATGGATCTTTCTGGAAATTTAAATGAAGAAGAAGATGAAATTTGGAAGAGAATAAAAAGTTTAAAAGTCAAAAGCAATGTTCTTCCCGACGCAGCCACTGTCGGAAATTCTACAAACGTTGGAACTATCCTGCACGAGATAGATGAAATTGATCGTGCGTTAAGAAAACTTGCTAAAAGACATAACCTACATATTTCTGATAAAGAGGATTTATCAGGATTATAAATAAATTGGGAATCATCCCTCAAGGGGTTTACCCCGTGAAATAAATTTCACACCTAAAGAAGAATGGTAGTTGTAACAGACAAAGAATATTATATGGATAACAAACTTGTAGAAAAGTTAGACCTGATGGTTGAACGTATGAAACGAAAAATGGATAATGTTTTACTCATCGATGGGGACGAGGGTTATGGAAAAACTAATCTTGAAGCAGGTATTGCTTATTATATTTCTTATAAGACTGGAAGGTCTTTTACCGTCGACAATATGTTCTTTGATCTAAATAAATTGATTGACTTTGCATCAACAACAGAGGAACAGATTATCTGTTGGGATGAAGGGGCACTTGGAGGCCTGGCTGCAGAGTGGTGGAGGAAGAATCAGTTAGAATTTATTAAGTTATTAATGATTGCTAGAAAGAAAAGGCATTTCTTTATCATTTGTATTCCAAAATTCTTTAAATTAAACGAATATCTCGTCGTGGATCGAAGTATTGCATTGGTTCATGTATATGCAAAGAACGAAATTAAGTTAGGACGGTTTGTTTACTACAACAAAAAAGCAAAAGAGAAGCTTTTTGAAGGTTGGAGGAAGAAAAAGATGAGAGAATACAAAAAACATTATGTACTTAGAGGTAAGTTCCTAGAATATCTACCTAAAGTTATCGACGAGGAGGAGTATGAGAGAAAAAAGGACGAAGCGATACTAAACTTTAGGAAAAAAGATAAGAATTTAACTGAGGGTGTTTATAAAATAATAAAAACAAAGATGGAAGCTGGAATTTTACAGGAATTTCATAAAAATTATCCAGAAGCGTCGGTTAAAGATATGGCTAAGTGGTTCGGAATGGGTGAAAGAACGGTTTATCGACGCTTAAAAGAGGATATACAGGGATTCGACCCTGTCAGTTGACGGAAATATTATCTAAAGTGTAGTATTATCCAGACTTTTTTGGTAAATTTACGCCAATCCAGGCACTTTACACAGAAAAAATGGCAACAAGAAAAGAAATAACCACCATTTCGGTTAATAATAGTACAAAAAAGGCATTAAATGAGTGGTTTGATCCTGATCAATACAAAAGTTGGGATGTTTTTATGCAAGATGTTGTTAGATTAATAAAAGAATTTGGTGATAAACTCGATGCCTAGTCAAGGCACTACTAGGCGTGCCAGTTTACCGCACTTGTTCTACAATACTAGGCAGGGTTTTATTTGTTATTACTACAACCCAATATTATATAAAAAATTAATAAATCATTTAAATTAATTCTTAAAAACCAGACTTAAAACTAAACATTCTAATATAACCCCACACATAAAACCCACACATAAGTTTATGTTTATGTATAAAGAGTTATTTGTTACTACTCAAAAAGACAATAAAAAACCACAACCTTTATAAAGTATATTTAACTTTAAATAATAAGATAAATTAAATAAATACGAGGTGATAAGATGATACAAACACACAGCATAAGACACTTTTTAAAAGTGTTTTATAATCGGTATATCTTAAAAAGATATATTGATTTAAAGGGGGTTAAGTTGGAGTAATCCAACTTAAACCTTTTCATATTTAAATAAATAAAGGTAAAAGATTGTAAGGGGGTTTAATAAAATGCAAATACAAACACAAACAATAAAAAATGTTTTTAGTGAAGGGTTTTTAAACTTAATTTTAGAGTTTAAAAATGAACTTAATAAAAATGCTTTTTCAAATGAGTATTATAATGATAACGGAGAATATAATTTTATTAAGTGGTTAAAAGATTTTAAGAATATATCTTTAAACATTAATGAAATTTTTGATTTAAATAAAGTGGTTTGTGAGTTGTCTTTTTATGAGTTATAAAAATGTTACAAACAAAGCAAACACGACCATATATAAAAATAGAAGATGACTTAAAACAAGTATTAAATAGTAGAGGGAAAAACAGCAAAAACAAACACGAACAAGTTTTAAGTTTATTAAGAGAATTGGAAAGAGATTTTAATATAAAGGTAAGTAAGCAATTTTTAAGAGGTTTATATGATAGCAATAATAAAAGAGGAAATGCAATAAAACTTAATGTTATTCTTAATAAACTTAATTCTCAAGTAATGACAGAAATAAAACACAGATATTTTAAAGAAATGATGTTTAAAAAGTTTAAAGCAGTTGTTACAGATTGGAAAACAAAAAGTAATTTTAAACAACATAATCAAACAATCGGTTTATTTTATCAAACAAATAGCATTAAAACTTTTAATATAATTTTGACTAACCCAACAGAAATAAACCAAAAAATACAAAATCATCAAGAGATGATTCAAAGAGCAAGGGGTTTATTTTCTGAAACAAGAACACAAGATTTTTTTAATAATATTTTTTTTAAGGATTTATAATAATTCTTATTTTTATTTTTATTTTTCTTTTTTTAATATTATACTTTTTGGTTATATAAGTATAAATTAAACAATTTTTTTAACCTTTAATAAAGGGTTTAATAAAACCCTTTATACTTAATTAAAATAATTGTAAGGGGGTTTAAATAAAATGTATAATGATATAGACAATATTATAAGTTTTGAAAATTTAGGAACAATAAACAAAAATCGTGTGGATATTGGAAGTTTAACTTTATGGTTTTCTTATAAAACTATTGTTGCTTTTAGAGATGAAAAAGGTTTTAAGTGTTGTGAAAATGTTTGGAGTAGAACAACAGGAAAACTTTTAAACGAGATACAACCCAATAAAGATAATAGATTAAACCGAGAAGAATTTTTAAAAGAGTTAAAATTATGTTTAATAAGACATAATTTTATAGACCAAGACCAAACGATTTTAAAAGAAATTGAGCAATAATTTTTATTTTTTATTATTTTTTTATGTGTAATTTTAAATAAATTTAATGAGGGTAAAAATGGAAATTACAAAAAAACAGAATAAATGTTTAGATATAGACAAACAAAAAGCAAAAGAAATAACTCAATATTTTTTAGATTATTGGGATATAAAAGGATGTAGCAAAAAAGAAATAAAAGAACTAAATAAAGAGGTTTATTTTCTTTTAACTACAAGTTAAAAAAAATAATTAAATTTTTAATTATCTGTAAGGGGGTTTAAGTAAGAATGAGAACAAAACAAATACAAGTTTTTAAATTTGAGGAGTTAAAACCTGAAATTCAAGAAAAGGTTTTAAATGAACATAGAGATTTTAATACTTCTTATGATTGGTATAATTTTTTATTTGAGGATTTTAAAGAGGAGTTAAATAAAATTGGTTTGGATTGTGAGGGGTTTTATTTTGATTTATACGACAGAACAATAAGTTTTAATAACCAAACAATAACAGACCAAGAACTTTTTATTAATTCTATTTTGAGTATTGAAGATAAAATTTTAATAAAACTACAAGAGGAAGATTTAAACCAAGATAACAACGAGTTTATAAATTTAAGTATTTCTGAAAATGGTTTTATTGAGGATTACCAAGAGATTTTAAAACCTGAATACCAAGAAAAATTAACCGAGTTTGTTAAGGATAAATTAAACGATTTTTTTAAAAGATTAGATAAAGAATACGAGTATTTAACATCTGACGAGAGCATAAAAGAAGGTTTAATTTGTAATAAATACGAGTTTAATATTAAAGGGGATATTGTTTAATTATTATTTTTATATTTTTGGGCTTATGTGCTGTATGGTATGTTTTGGTATTGTTTTGTGCTGTTATGTAATGTAAGGTTTAGTATTCAAAATTAAAAAAGTGTCGTGAGAATGGTTTAAAATGGCTATTTTTACACAGGGATTTTAAAAAATGAAAGATAATTTAATAAGTGTAAAATATGACGATTGGATAGAATTTAAACAACAAAAACAGATTTTAGATAATTATTTTGGAGAAGATTTAAACGATAGTGAGGAATTTATAGACGAAGATGATATTTAAATGCCTGTTAGATAAGAATAATAATATTAAATGCCTTGATTTTAATATTATACTTTTTGGTTATATAAGTATGGGAGATTAAAAAAAATGGAAGAAGATTTTAAATGCCTTGATGATGAAGAAGAAAAATTAAGAGAAGAAAATCTTGAATTAAGACAAGAGATAATTAAAAAAATTAATCTTCTCATAAATAATGAAATTGAGTTAGAAAAATTATGTAATCAATGATTATATTTAAATTGAATGTAAGGGGGTTTATAAAAACAAAAATGTTAAAAGTTAATCATAAAGAATTGAAAACTTTAGTAAATGAGTATTATAAAAAGAAAATATCATTACTCGTTTATGGAACTTTTGGAATTGGAAAAAGTTATTCTGTTAGAGATAGTGCGAAGGCATTGGGAGAAGAAAGAGCAAGAGAATTTGTTGAATGGAATAAACTTACCAACGAGAAAAGACAAGAAGTTTTTGAATATCCTGAAAAGTATTTTGTTTTGATGGATATAAGATTAAGTGAGTTTGATAGTAGTGATATAAAAGGATTACCAGACTTTAAAGGCGATAGAGAGAGTATTGAATGGAAAATTCCTTTTTGGGCGAAGTTTTTGGAAAAAGAAAATTCTGACGGAATTTTATTTTTTGATGAACTTAATTTAGCCCCACCATTAGTTATATCAAGTGTTTATAAGATAATTTATGATAGGGTAATTAATGAAGGTAAGTTAAGTGATAATTGGTTAATAATAGGTTGTGGTAATTTAAGCGAAGATAGGGCTTACACACACGATTTAGCCCCCCCTGTAAGAGATAGAGGAGGAGAAGTTGAATTGACAATACCTAACAGCGAAGATTGGATAGATTGGGCGATAGATAACCAAGTAGATAGTAGGATAATTGGTTTTATTAATTTTAAACCAAGTGCTTTAAATTCTGTGGATTATGACGACAAACAAAAATTTACTACAAATAGGGGTTGGGAAAGATTAAACTCTCTTATAACAGGTGTTAAAGATTATAAAATCTTAAATCTTGTTTGTAGTAGTGCAATAGGCGAGGGAATAGCAAAGGAGTTTGTTGCTTTTTGTAAGATTAAAGAACAGATTGATTTTGAAGGCGTCTTAAAAAATCCTGAAAAACTAAAAAATGTTACTGAAATTTCAGTAAAGTATTTTGTATTAACTGCTTTTGCAGATAACTATAACGAGAAGAAAGTAGATTTTGATAAGATAGTTAAGGTAAGTGAGGTATTAGATGAAACCAATAATGCCGAGTTTGTTGCTTTGTTATGGAGATTGTGTATAAAATATCAACCAATACGATTTAAAAAGGATTTTGAGGGTGGAAAATTACCTAAAAAAATCAAAGAAAAATACATAAAATACTTAATTTAATTTCTTTTTTTTATTTTTTTATGTGTAAATTGAAAGAAAATTGAAGGGGGTAAAAGAAAAATGAAACCAATAACATTATTAAAACAAAAAGAACTAACGAAAGGTTGGAGAACCTGTCAAGCAAATACAGACTATTCAATATCTCCTTATTTATATGAAGATTGTGTAATAGCATATAGAAATGGTATTTATGGATTTGTATTTATAATCAAAACAACAAGAAGTTTTATGGCTTTTTATGGAGTAAATAATAATTTTTATTTGGGTGGAATTGGTTATTCTTTTAGAAGAATTTATAGATTAAAAAAAGCAATAGAACTTTTAAATTTAGATTGTGGAAATGGAAAAAGACCAACAATATTAAACCAAGAACTTTATGATAAAATGCAGACTAAAATTATGTTTGATGAATTAAAAAAAGAGGATTAATTAAATTAAAAACACAAAAACAAAATGACAACAAAAATAGAAGATAGATTGATAAGAGCAAGAATAAAACTACAAAGTAAAAACCCATTTTTTAGTTATTTGAGTTTGTTCTTAAAATTTCAAGAAGATAAAGATAACAAATTAGATAAATGGGCGGGAATGGGAGTTAAAAGTAATGGAGAACTAATTTATAATAGGGAGTTTGTAGATAAATTAAGTGATGAAGAACTAAAAGGAGTTTTATCTCACGAAATTTTACACTTAGCATTATTACATTTATTGCGATTAGGTAATAAAGATAGGGTTGGGTGGAATATTGCCTGTGATTTGTGTGTTAATTCAATTTTAAGACAAAATAGTTTTTCTTTACCTAATGGTTGTTTAATTCCTGATTATAATAATAAGTTTAATATTGGTAGTGTAACTATTGAAAACATAAACGAGAAAACCGCAGAAGAAATTTATAATGAATTACCAAAACAATATAAGGATAATAAATGTAAAAATTGTGGTGGTAATTATAAGATAGGAGATTGTAAAGGTTTTGATAAACATATTGATAGTGATGGCGAGGGTTTAACAAAAGAAGAAAAAGAAAAACTAAAAGATGATTGGAAAGAAAAAGTAAGTAATGCTTATGTAAGTGCTAAACAACGAGGGAACTTACCTTTGGGATTAGAAAGATTAATTGGAAAGTTACATAAAGAACAGGTTGATTGGAAAACATTACTTAAAAAACATTTATTGTCTTTTCTTCCAATAGATTACACTTATTCAAAACCACATAAAAAATCTATAAGTAGTGGTTATTATATGCCTAATGTTTTAAGAGATAAAATTAAGGTTTGTGTTGCGATTGATACAAGTGGAAGTATAAGTGAAAAAGATTTAACAGATTTTTTAAGTGAGATTGTAGGAATGGCGAGAGCATATCAAAATCAAATAGATATGACTTTATACACCCACGATATAAAAATACACGATAGATACGAGGTAAGAAATGGGAATATCCAAAAAATAATGCAATTAAAAATAAGTGGGGGTGGTGGAACATCACATAAACCTTTAATTGAAACTATTAATAAAGAGATTGAAAATTGTAGTGTAACTGTTTTCTTTTCAGATTGTTATAGTGATTTAAACGAGATTGATTTTAATAAAAATAAATTCCATAGTATTTTTGTTGTAAATAGATTTGGAAGTGATGAACAATTAAAAGGTAAAACTAATATCACAACGATTAAGATTGAATAGTTTATATTTAGTGTTGGGTTAGGCGGGGTTTGGTCATGTTTGGTCGTGTCCTGTATGGTAAGGTAAGGAAAATTAAATTTAAGGAGAACAAATAAAATGACTTTTACAAAAGAATGTTTCAAAATAAAACCAAAAGTAGAATTATTAAAAAAAAGAAATGAAGAAAACCGAGAGATAAAAAGAGATGTTGAAAAAGTTGAAGAAGAAATTTTTAAGGTTTATAGTATTGTTTTTAAGAATTTTGTTAGTAAAAGGATTGATACAAAAATAGAGTTAGACGAAGAACAAAACAGGTATTGGAAATATAATATTTGTTTAAATAAAGATGGTTTTAGTTTAATTGGAAGTTACGATACAAATTCAAAATACATACATAATTTTACTAATTTATTAAAATCAATAAAAAAACATAAATCTTATGAAAAACTTTTAACTAAAACAGATAGTAAAAAAGTATTAAAAAAATTCGCAAAAGAACTTTTGAAAATGAAATTATTTGAGTTTGATTTGGATTTGAAATTAAATTTCCCAAAAACAATAAGTTTTGAAAAAGATGATTTAACCCCAATTTATTATATTAAATTAAATGAAAATTTTAGTTTGGATTTTAATAAAAATAGTTTTGATTTATATTTTCATAATCTTGATAACCTAAAAGAGTATATGATAGTAGAACATTTTAATAAAGAGATAATTAAATTATTAAATATGCAGAAAAAACAATTATTAAGAATCAAAAATGAGAGGAAGAAAACTTTATTAAAATTAAGAGAAGTTTTTGCAGATAAACTTATATTTGATGAATTAAGAAAAGAAGATAATTAAAAAGAATTATTAATACTTTATCCCTTTTATATTTAACCACACTATTGCGAGTGTTTGTTAGGATTTTGGAAACCCCCTTAGTCCTATTTTGTGATAGTGTGGTTTTTTCATATTTATTGTAATGTGTTGTTCGGTATTGTGTTGTGTGGTGGAGTATGGTTTTGTAAGGTTAGGAAATTCATTTATCATATTTATTGTAAGGTGGGGTGAGGTCGGGTGGGGTCAGGCATGGTTAGGTAAGGAACTCATATATCATATTTGAAGTGGGGTTTGGTGTTGTGCGGTAGTGTCAAGTTTGGTCATGTAAGGTAAGGTAATCATATATCATATTTTTTGTAAGGTTTGGTGGGGTTTGGTGCAGTGGGGTTTGGTATGGTGTTGTAAGGTAAGGATTTCATAAATTATATTTATTGTGCTGTAAGGTATTGTGTTGTCCTCTGTTGTTGGGTAAGGTAAGGATTTCATAAATTATATTTGACGCGAGGTTTGGTGGGGTTGGGTGATGTCAGGTGAGGTGCTGTAAGGTAAAGTAAGGTTCAACTATTTTATTTTCTTACAATATTGTTTGTAGTTTTTTAATATGCTACTGAGAAGGAAAATCACAGTTAAGGTAAAATATTTTTAACAACATAAATTTTATATAACTATCTTACCATAGAATTTAAATTAAATTTAAGAGATTAAAATGCCTGTATTTAACTTACCAAGAAAACCCAAATTAAGTTTTGGTGTTAAGAAAGAAAAAGAATATCCAAAAGTAATCCAAGAGCAATCAGGAACTGGTGAGGGAACAATTAAAACGCCTCGACTTCTAGAACAGACAGGAAAGATTAAAGATCCGTTGAGAGATGCGGCACGAAGTGCCTTGATGCCTGGAAAAAGAATTTCCAAGACAGGAAAAGTTTATTGGGAAACTAGAAGAAACAGATCTGATATGCCTGGAAAGAGATTATGATACCTATATAATAGGATAAATAAATCCAATACCTGTTTCACTTAAAATGAAAAATATAAAATTCAAAGGAAAAGCATATTTGATAAAAGAATCAAGTAGACACGATAAGAAATCTTTAGTTCTTACACCGACGGGAGAAGAGTTTTATTTTGATAATTCTCACTTACCTAAGTTTCAAGATGTTATTGATCCTTTGGTTAAAAAGAAATTTTTTGGAAAATGATTAAGATTTTTCTGCAAGTAATTTTTCAATAAAAAATAATTCAGTTAATAGTAAAAAAAAAGCAACCATTAAAAATGCAAACATTACCATTAAGGGATAACTAACTGCTTCATTAATATTATGTGCTAGTTTACAATTATCATTACAATACTCAAGATAATCTTCATGGTCGACGGTGGTTGTGAGATCTGGAAAGTTTGAAAAATATTGAACACTGCTTTCAACCCCATAACTTTCATAAATTGAAACATGGACTTGTTCATGCATATATCCAAATCCAAAGAAAGCAAGAACAACTACAAACATTACAAATAGATAATATATCAATCTCATTTTTTTTAATAACAATCGATAGTATTTAAACTTTACTCTTTTAGGATAAACAACAACAAAATAGAAAGGTTTATATATAAGTTATGTTTCTAATATTTATCTTTAAATGAGGATTTTAAGAAAATGAAAACAATTGATGCCTTATCC
>Ga0208015_1000605_pt1 | contig 17208 bp, 13 predicted proteins | sample 26BtaG_FD_184101 | JGI IMG/M metagenome (GOLD analysis project Ga0208015, IMG submission 184101) | Marine viral communities from Cariaco Basin, Caribbean Sea - 26B_WHOI_OMZ_CsCl (SPAdes) (version 2) | ecosystem: Environmental > Aquatic > Marine > Oceanic | place: Caribbean Sea: Cariaco Basin...
ATAACCTTGAGTAACATGCGTGGATGGTAACTGGAGGTGCCACCACCTTTATAGCTTTTTTCCAGTGCACTGATATCTACATTGTCAATAATCATATTTACAATGCGAACGGGATGATTGACAGGAAATAGATCATCATAACTCGGTGGTAAAAGACTTAACTGGTCTTGGTCATAGGTCTTAAAAACTACTTTTCTGCTCATTCTTAAAGTTAACAATTTACTAGAAAAACTGCAAAAAAAAGGCTGCCTTTTCAGACAGCCTCTTTATTAAAGTAGATTTCGCTTAAGGCATAGGACTAAACACTGATTTTAATTGGTGTATCGTTTTTTTTTTTAGTATTCAACTTGAACTGTTTATATTTTTCTATCAGTACATCTAAAGCATAGATGTTCAGTCAATCTAATTCCAATCCTTGAAAGAACTCGTTACATATGAGCGATAGCTAGGAAAAAAAAAGAAAACATTGAAGTAAAAATTTAACGGAGTTATTTTTTCGAACTATTGCAGGTATTTAGGTAGAAAAACTATATTTTCGTCCTTTTAAAAAAATTTAAAACCAAATCTTATGAAAGAACTTATTGAAAACATGCAAAGCACTTACGAATCATTTGAAAGTGACGCTAAATTACAATTGGAAAGCGGAAATAAATCAGCGGGAACAAGAGCGAGAAAAGCATCATTGGCCTTAGAGAAATTATTGAAAGAATTCCGTAAGGTTTCAATTGCGGAATCAAAGAAATAACCATTAAGTATCCGGTAGGAAATCTAATCAAAACGGTTAGAATTTAATGCTTATTATAACCCAATTAAATCAAAAACCCCTTCAATTTTGGAGGGGTTTTATAGTATATATGATATTCTAAAGTTTTAAACAGACAGCCTCATTCCGCCTCCCCATTAATCGTTTCCATGATTTCCCTAAAACTGTTCAGTCCAGCTTCAATATTCTCGAAGATCTCGGCGGCGAGGATATCTGGGTCGGGAAGGTTGTCCAAATCGGTTAGGCTTTTGTCTTTGAGCCAGAAGATGTCCAAACTGGTTTTATCTCTTGTAATAATATCATCATAGCTATATTTACACCATCTTCCATCTTCATTGTCCTCACTCCAGGTTTCTCCACGTTTGTGTGTTTTTTTGCCATTGTAAAGCTCAATAAACTCTTCCAAGTTTTCCTGGCGCATCGGATTCTTTTTAGGCGTATGATGCACATTGGTCCTGTAACCATAGAACCATTGTTTCCTATATAGATATCACTCCTACACTACCTTGTCCAGTATTTTCCGTTTCCGAACCAAAAAACTGCTGGGCTATCAGCCATTGAACCCTATAGTTTTGTAACTTATATTTTTAATAATGTAAGCTGCAAATTGTTTTGTGGCTCATAGGTGATTTGCAACATCATTTGCTAATCATTTACTATAGACGTTTAGGCACTCTTTTGCCTCATTTACCAGAACAAGCTCTCTCCTATTTTCTCAAAAGAAACCATTTTTAAGTTTAAGCCATTCTTTCTTCTCTTGTTCATTTAATGGTTCTATATACTTATATGTTTTGGTATCGTTGGTTTCTTAGTAGCCTTTCCATTTTCTCTTCCAAACTTTAACCTCTTCTTTCCATTCCGCTATTTGTTGTTCGTAATGTTTTGAAGTTCTTCTTTTATTTGTTCAATTAATTCAGAAAGATCTTGCAAAATTGATTGTTCCTTGATCTCTTCAATAGCTACTTTGGCCTTGAAAGATGCACTGAATTTTCTTCTTGGTGTTTTCATATTGACAGGGTGAAATTACAACTTAATTTCCTGTCCTATATTTGGGGAGTATTATATACTCTTTAAATTATTTACCGAATTTGTTATGGAAGAAAAGGGTTTTTAATGCATATAAGATAGTTGGAGATTAATGTTGATTGTAATATTTCGTAATTAACATCATCATTGAATTTAATAAAATAGTGTTTTTAATGCCTGTAGATAGTTCAGATAATAATTTAAATATTCTTTTCTTTGCAGCATTAATACTATCAAATCATTTTAAAAAAGTATTTGATCCAGTAGTTAATTTCTGGAGTTTCATTCATATAATTAAAAAAAGAAGGTCAGTTTTTCTAAAGAAATTATTTATTATAGTATGAATACCATTTTATTAATAGCATCAATTTTTGGCTTTGTACTGACAAGCATTTTGTTTTTTAAGAAATCTACAAATGCAAAAGCGGCTTTCTTTTTAGGAAGTTTTTATTTTATAATATCGATGTATGCTTTGCAAACGTATGTTGTTAATGGTAACTATCTCAACCAGTTTTCTTGGTTCTTTATTTGGCCTTTATTAGTATATCATCTTATATATGTTCTCGTTTACTTTTATTTTGTAACCGTCATAAATGATGAATTCCGATGGAAAAACACCTACCTCATTCTTTTTGTACCGTTTATATTGGGGCTGGTGGACGTGATATATGTGTATACCTCCCCAAAGGAAGTTTACAATCAACTTTTAAATGCCGCTATATCCAATGCTGAAAACAGGTTTTCTGCACACTATTGGTTATTAAGTTTAAATGAACACTATCTTATTAGGCACCTTTGGCAGTTGGTATCGTTATTTATAATCTTACCGCAATTATTGAGTTTTTTAAAAGAAGGCCACACCCATAAACTAAAGAAAACTTTAAACAAATGGTTGCTGTTTTTTTGGGCGGTTCAAGTATTGATGGCGGTGTTTACGATCTTACATGCGGTAGATAATTTTATGGAAACCAGTGTATTCAGGTCTCTTTTAGGAATAAAAAATGGCAGTGTGGCCCTCACTTTCTTACTCTATCTGATCGTTTTCATTATTGGCATAATTCCAATTTATTTTCCCACCATACTACACGGATATCCGAGATCAATAAAAATAAGAGCGTCTGCGGCGGCGCCCATCCAGGAACCTATTAAAAATTCGGTCCCTGAACCAATTCAAAACTCACATCCAAAATCTTCTGTCGATTTAAAATTTGGTTTGAATATAAACGATATACAAAGTAAGCTAGAGGTACTCATTCAAAAAAAGGTGTTCCTGGACCAAGATTTTACTGTAACAACCTGCGCACAGGACTTGGAAATTCCTGCTCACCATTTGTCATATTTTATAAATAATAGATATGGACAAAGCTTTACTGCCTATAAAAACCAACTGCGCATGAACCACGCCAAACAATTAATCTCCAATGGCTTTTTGGAGAATGGAACTATGGAGGGATTGGCGTCGGAATGTGGATTTGCAAACCGAAGTTCATTCAGTAAGGTCTTTAAAATTGCAACCAATCAAAGCCCTAGTGATTATGCAAAAATCCTTAACCAAAAATAAAGCTACTGGCGCTTATTTTTTATTAGCACTCTACAGGCTTCTTGAATAGAGTGATTTTCACCTTCAATGAGGTATCAAAATTTGATTTGGACACACAACATGCTCCTAAAAATAGGATCTTATATGTCTAATTGTTTTTTTTGCATTTTGTAATCCAGGATGCTCTCGGCTTAAATGACCTGCCCAGTTACTTGACGTTAATTATAAGAAATACATGAGTAAATACATTGACGACATCATAGAAGATTTAAATAAAAAGCCTGAAACTTATAAAGATTATTACGGTAATGGTGTTGAAAAAGATAATATCAGGATTACCGGTTATGATTCAATGCTGCTAACTTCCATAATTAGGGTCTCCATTAATAACAATACAATGCCATTAAGCCTACGCGATAGCTGGAGATTGAAAAGAGCTATCAGAAAATGGTATAGAACAATGCCGCTAAAACTTTTTTTGATCTAACTAACCTCGTGCACCTGCTTCAAAAACGCCGGGTTTGTCGTGTTATCTCAGGCGCAGTTAGGATCTGTTTTTTTCTATCGCTTCATTTTATGTTTAACCCCTAACATTAAAAATGTTACGTTGATTGAGGTTTTCACCAACAACAACTTATAGCATCCCGCACCCCACTTTATAACTAGCGTAATTGACTGGTAATGGTTTTAGCACTACTTAGAGCTATTGAATTCAATGTTTTATCGCTTTTATGATATGACTAATGTATAATTAGACTAACAAGCCTTTTGATATTCACCTAAGGTTTACATCTACTATTCAGGAAGGTTTCAACTTGCATTTAATGAAAATTCAGGACACCTCAGTGTTCAATAGAACACCTATGACATAGACATAGATGGAAATTATTCAGTTTCAAGAAGGCCATAGGTAGCTGTTAGGATTTAGATTCATCAATTACACAAGGTGTCAATTTACGACAGAAATAGTAAAAGAAATGTGATTCCAAAGAAATTTGTGTCAAAAACTCATCTGCTTCAAGGTTAGCAGGTTGAGACCTAATGCAATATCTAAATAGGTGTTCAGATCAAATATCGACACCATTAACGAGCGTTTAGTCGTGATTTTTACGCGCTTTATCGGTTTATTTGCCAAGCATTAACATTTTATTGACACTAATGCATTTATAAAAATTTCACCCTAACAAATCTATTTTATCATGAATCAACACTACACGACCAAGATTCTAAATTTACTTAGTACCTACTTAAAACGCAAAATTACCTTTTGGCAATTTTTTGATTGGGAGCGACCGCTCCAATCCGATCATAATTTTACCTTAAAATTAAGAGGGATAAAATATACCCTATTTCTCCTAGTTGTCCAGATCTCATTTGGAAACATATAAACCGTCTTTTATGTATATAGAAGGTTGCAAAAGTTTGTTTTGTCCCTAGAATCTTTCCAAATGTTTTAATGGTTGGAAAGGTCATATTAAACCTCGGAATTGCAAAATTCAGGATCACTTTCAATCAATTTTATTTGATCAACTAATTAATAAATATGAAATAAAAATTATTTACAGCCGCTTAGCGCAAATTTTTTCCCAATTAAAACTAAATAAATATTCAGGATATTTTAAATAACTCATATAAAAATGTTCTGCCTTATAACCCCAATAATACCATTATTTATGAAAAATCTATTATCCATTTTTTCATGGATTGTGCTGATTTACACGGCTACAGTCCATTCCCAGACCGAACCAACAACTTTTATATCTGAGCCGGTTACCAAGGCTTTTGTTGATGACTTTTATATATCACCTTTAGAGGCAACAGCAAGAATTGGTAATAATGAGTTTATTTCTTTTTCTCCCGCTGCACCCTTACCTTCTTTTTTAACATTATCAAGTGAGCCCCAGGTTGAAGCTGAATTTTTTGCTTCAATCGCCCAACAAAAGGATAATAAGGGTGTAGGTAGCATTGTTATTAATCCCGACACAGGCAATGTATATGTGACGGAGAAGGAAGGAGGCGATATCAGTGATTATTTGCCCAACGGTACTAGAAGAGCCTATTGGAAGATGTGGCCGGATAATCAATATGATAAAAATATTAATATGAGTGCAGTCCTTGTCGGAGATTATTTATATCTCTCCAGAGACACCTGGAACACTCATAGAATAAAAGTCGGTTCCAATAACGGCACATCATCAGAGAGAATTATGAATGTTGATCCTTTTATGGCCGTAACGAGTATAGGGGGAATGATCTATAGGGATGATGTTATATATGCCGTGAACACCAGTTTGGGGTCTGCCCAATTACATAAGATTAAGCACAATGATAAATCTAGCCAGATAACAAGTAATTCTAGTGGCATTCAGAATCCAGGAAAATTTAATCCTTCGATAGCATTTGATTATAATGGACGTTTAATTATCGCCTGTAATTATGATCATTACAGGGGGTCCCAAATTCGTTGGATGAATATAACAGGTGCTAATACGACTAACGAAATTCCCGAATTAAATAATTTGCCTTGGATCACAGATATCTTAGTTGACAAGAAAGGTAACTTATATATCAGTTTTAAGGATGCACCTATCCGTAAATACAAACCAGATTTTTCGTCGTACACAGAAATAGTACCCTCCTTCACCAATGTGACCGCGATGGCAATGGACAAAAAGGGGGTGCTTTATTTTGGTACCGAAGATTCAAAGGTCTATCGATTGATTACTACTGGTAGCCTAACAGGAAGGCCGACTATAGATGATATAGGGATTCATCCTATATCTATTAATGCGACAGATGGCATCACCACCGCTCAGCAAAACTTTGATTTATATGTATACGGACCTTCAAAAATAACGGGATTTAACGATATTAGAAAATACCGAAATGACTATCCTTTTGAATTAACGGCTAGCAGTACTGACAGCGAGGGGGTTATGACATATTCTATCACTACCTCCAGAAATGAAGAAGCCACAATCTCAGGTAATGTTGTTACGCCTAAATATCCGGGAAAGATTCCCATACGTGTAACTCAGAGAGCGTCAGGCTTTTATTTGGGGGATTCTAAAGGGGCCTATCTCACTATAGTTGATAGCATGTTGGCCAAACTTAGTGATTTTCCTGATATTACTAAGACAGCTTTAGACCCAGATTTTGAAATTAAGAAACCTAAAAGCGAAAGCCATGCTCCAATAACCTATACAATTGCTGATCCAAAAGTTGCAACTATTAACGGTAAAGTAATTACTATTCATGGTAAAGGTAAAACCACTATTACCGCTCACCAGATGGCAATGAATAAATATCTTGCCGATTCAATTACGGCAACATTAACTGTTGAAGAGATTACTCCAAAGGTAACCATAACATCCACCCCAATAAAAAATGCTGAAGTAGATGTGCCTTACGGTGCTCCGGTAATAGCAGTCAATAATTCTGACAATCCTCTTACTGTTGCGGCTGTTGGAGAACTACCTCCATTTTTAAAGCTTTCTTCCCCAAATGACATTCCTACACTTATTGCCCCGTTCCAACAAAAAAAGTTAGGTCCCTTTGTATATGATTATAATTCAGGCAATTATTATGGCATTGAATTAACGGGGCCTAATATCTACAAGGTGTCTCCAAATGGAGAAGTCAGTACTCTTAATACCAGAACGACAACATCTGAACGTAAAAGTGCTTTAGTGATTGATAATTACTTGTATGTGTCTGTGGATTCAAGCACAGAAAAAGGTATTCAACGGTATAATCTTCTAGAGCAAAACCCAAGTCCTGAAACAGTGTATAACGGCTCTGCCATTCGTTATATGACCTATAGGGAAGGCCATATTTATGCAACTAATACAAATGGGCCCAATGAAATTATTAAACTCAATATTGATAACTTTTCCGCTTCGGTTCTTGTGAAAGCGCCCAATTACCAAATTAATTTTTACGGTCTTGATTTTGATACAGCTGGAGACTTGTACATAGTTGCGGCAAACAGTTTAAATGCCTCACGTCGAATTAGGACAGTTTACAAATTTTCGACAAGTGCAGGTATGGATAGCGATTTAAGTCCAACAAATGTTGATTTTAATTATTATGACCTCCCGAGCGATTTAAAAATAGATGCCAATAATAATGTTTACGTATCAAGCAGTGGAAGCCCGGTCGTTAAAAAATACTCGCCTGATTTTTCCTCCTTTATAGAATATCCTTATTTTACAAATAGGGTGATGTCACTCGCTTTAAGCCCAAATGGTGTTTTAAGTTTTGCAAATTCCGTTTATAGCGGAGCGTATAGTTTACCGACCCTTCCCGTTTTAGAAGGGACACCTACTTCGGCAGATATTGGCGTTTACCCGGTAACAATCAAAGCGAGTGATAAATATGCATCTGATCAACAAGATTATACCATTACGGTTGCAGGGCCAGCAACCTTAGGTCGCTTTGATGATATTACAAAATACATAAACGAAGAAGACTTTGACCTTATTGCGCCCACCAGTGATAGCCCAGGTGCATTTTCATATTCAAGCAGCAATGAGAACGTTGCTACAATTTCAGGCAAGACAGTCACTCTGATGGGAGTAGGATCCACCCAGATTACCGCAATTCAAGCTGCTGATGGGGTCTACTTGTCAGGATCTAAGTCCATGACTTTAACCGTAAATAGGGCGGCTCCTATTCTGGGTGCCTTTGATGACATCTCTAAGACGATTGAAGATGAGGACTTTAAGATAAAGGCGCCAATAAGTAAAAGTACGGGTGCCTTTACTTACACCATAAGCAATGATTCAATCGCTACAATAGTGGGGGATAACATTTCAATAAGGGCGATAGGTACAGCAACAATCACTGCATCACAGGCGGCGGATGCTAATTTTGATGCCCCAGAGCCCATTACGGCAATATTAACGGTTGGACCACCAGTTCCATTTGTGAGATTTACCTCAACCCCAATAACAACTGTCACAGTAGGTGAAACTTATAATACATCGTTAGCCGCTGTTAGTAATGGATCGGAGCCGATTAGGATATCTGTTAAAGGCACTTTGCCATCTTTTCTAATGATTTCTGATTCTACTCATACCAACGGTTCACAGGCATTTATTTCAGGAACGCCTACAATACAAGACATTGGAGAGCATTATATAGCTCTAAGTGCTACTGATGGGACAGCCACAGGAGAACAAGATTATGTGCTGACAGTTTATGGGTCTTCAAGTATAGCTAATTTTGAAGATATAAATAAAATTTATAACGAAGCCGCTTTTGACTTAACACCCACTAGTAATAGTGAAGGCCTCTTTAGTTACAGCAGCAGCAACCCCGACGTTGCGACTGTTATAGGAAAAAAAGTCATCTTGACTGGAGTTGGAGCCACCAAAATAACCGCCACCCAGGTCTCACATGGTTATTATTTGGAAACCAGCAAAGAAGTTACATTAACAGTTAGCAAGGCATCAATATCTGTTACAGGTGGCAGTGCTACACAGCCATATAATGGAGAGGCCTTAACCAGCGCAGAAACTAATGTTACATCCGGTGCCCTTGCTGAAAATCACTCACTCAGTGCAACGCTTTCGGGATCACAGGTAGTAGTGGGTAAAAGTGCCAACATTCCAAGTGGCGCCAAAATAAAAGATAGGGATGATATTGATGTAACGCATAATTATAATATTACCTATGCTTATGGCACCTTGGAGGTAACGCCAGCAGCCTTAACTGTATCAGCTCAAAATAAAGTTAAGGTCTATGGCACTGAAGATCCTGAACTTACCTATGAAATTACTAGTGGTGCTTTGGTTGGGGAAGATGGTTTTATGGGTCAAATAACCCGTGTTGCTGGTGAAGACGTGGGAACATATAAGATTGAATCCGGCACTTTAGCCTTATCCGATAATTATGAGCTCACATTTAACAGTGCAGATTTTACAATCAATAAAGCAACTCCGGTAATTACTGCACATGACGTGCAGACCTTCAATTATGATGGTACCATTAAACATGTTGTAGGAAGTCTGAACCATTCAGAAACTGAATTATCTTACGCACCTCAACAAGGTTATAGCAATGCTGGAACGTATGGCGTGACCATTTTGGCACAAGAAACCAGCAACTATCTATCGGCTACAAAAGAAGTGTCACTAGTCATCAAAAATGCTGAGATTTCCGGGGTGACATTTGGTGGAGATGCCAACTCGAACACCTTTACCTATGACGGAAACGCCCACAGCATTTATGCAGCCAATCTTCCTGAGGGTGCTACCGTCACTTATGCCAATAACGGACAAACGGAAGCTGGTTCCTATTCCGTTACAGCGACAGTCAGTAAGGCGAATTATAAGGATTTAGTGCTGACGGCGGAGATGGTAATTAAGAAAGCCAAAGCTATCATCACTGCCGATGCCGTTCAGACTATCACCTATGATGGTGCAGTAAAAAATGTAATCGCAAGCCTCAATCATACCGAAACTGAATTGGCCTACGCGCCTCAACAAGGCTATACCAATGCAGGCACTTATACGGTGACCATCTCTGCAGAGGAAACTGACAACTATCTGTCCGCTTCAAAAGAAGTGTCTTTGGTTATTGAGAAAGCAATTATTACAGGGGTGGTCTTTGAAGGCAGTGCCAATTCAAATATAGTCACTTATGACGGTAAAGAGCATAGCATTTATGTAACCGGTTTACCTGAAGGTGCCAAGGTTGTTTATGCAAATAACAATCAAGTGGGGGCTGGAACATATACGGTAACTGCAACAGTAAGCAAGGACAATTATAATGATGCCATTTTAACTGCAGATTTGATCATCAAAAAGGCTGAAGCCATAATCACTGCTGATGCCGTTCAAACTTATACCTATGATGGTGAGGTGAAAAATGTATTGGCAAGCCTCAATCATACAGAAACTGAATTGGGCTTCACGCCTCAACAAGGCTATACCAATGCTGGTACGTATACGGTGACCATCTCTGCAAAGGAAACTGATAACTATCTGCCCGCTTCCAAAGCAGTGTCTTTAGTTATTGAGAAAGGGGGAATTACTGGTGTGGCGTTTGAAGGGGGTGCCAATTCAAAAATAGTCACCTATGACGGCACGGAACACAGCATTTATGTAACTGGTCTTCCGGAAGGAGCTACAGTGGTTTATGATAATAATGGTCAAGTGGATGCCGGAATTTATACGGTAACTGCAATAGTCAGTAAAGAAAATTATGATGACATCACGTTAACAGCAGATTTGATTATCAAAAAGGCCGAAGCAATCATTACTGCCAATGCTCAACAGACCTGGACTTTTGATGGTGCAGTGAAAAATGTATCGGCAAGCCTCAATCATTCAGAAACTGAATTGGCTTATGCGCCTCAACAAGGCTATGCTAATGCAGGAACTTATACGGTGACCATCGCTTCGGACGAAACTGACAATTATCTGTCCGCTTCCAAAGAAGTAACTTTAGTCATTGAGAAAGGAGAGATTACTGGAATGGCTTTTGAAGATGGTGCCAATTCAAAAATAGTCACCTATGACGGCACGGAACACAGTGTCTTTGTTACTGGAATACCTGAAGGTGCTACAGTGGTTTATGACAATAATGGTCAAGTGGATGCTGGAACCTACACGGTTACTGCAACGGTCAGTAAAGAAAACTATAATGATGTCATCCTAACTATTGTAATGGAGATTGAAAAGGCTTCTCAAAACATAGTGTTTGAGGTCCCGTCAGATCGTACGTTACGAGGCCACGACAGTTTTAGGTTGGAAGCAGCTGCTACGTCAGGACTTTCAGTGACCTACTCTTATTCTTATGCATCAGAAAACCCTGCTGCTACAGTAAGCGCAGATGGTCTTGTAACACTATTGGAGCCCGGTCAAATCACCATTACCGCTACACAGCAAGGAAATCATAACTATAAAGCCGCCGAGCCCGTTACCCAAAAACTTAACGTATTAGGAGACCAGGCAACAATTAAAAGCATTGTCATTAATGGTAAGGTGTATGAAAACTTATCTCAAGATATCTACTATCTGATTGACTGTGGCAGTGATGAGAATGAAGTGTCGGTTCAGTTGGAACCTATAAAAGGATCTACAATTGATACCAAGACTACTTTTACAATTGCCACACCTAAACCTGGTATTTACAACAAGTCTGTTACTGTGACTTCAGAAGATGGCGTCGATTCTGCAACTTATCATATCACAATCGAAAAAACCTTCAACTTTGAAGACATTGTTATACAGAAGTTCAATAATGTACTATTGGTAAACAACAATCCTAAAACCAATGGTGGGTACAAATTTGTGAAATACGATTGGTATAAGAATGATATCCATGTGGGATCCGAGCAATATTATTCCCAAGGTCCTAACGCTACTGATCAGATTGACGAAAATGATGATTTTTATGTTTTAATGACCATGGAGAATGGGCAGACGTTAAAATCCTGTTCCACAAAAATTCAAATGAAAAGCTCCAACACGGTGTTTCTTACTCCAAACCCTGTAAGCGCTGGTGCGGAAATGCAATTTCATGCCGATTTCTCAAAAGAAGAATTGGAGACCATGGAGCTTTCTATAACAACCCTACAGGGCGGTCTTTTACAGCACATCAGATCAAACCAGAGCAAAACTGCTATCCGTTTATCTGATAGGTTGCCAGTAGGTGTGTACGTGCTTATTTGTAAGACAAAATGGCGGACCAAATCATTAAAGTTTATCGTAAAGTAAAAAAAAGAACAAGTGCTACTTCATGGTATTGTTTGAAGTAGCACTTTCATTTCTAAATTAAAAATTCATGACAACCAATATATATACAGCAAATAAAAGATTATCGGCTTTAAAAATTCTGATGATCGCTATAATTCTAATGGGTGTAGGCAGAACACATGCACAATCCATAAATGAGCTTGCCCGAACCGAGAATAAGAAAGCCGGATTTAAACATGAGGTTTCAGGACATCTTAAGGGACCTTTTTCCGGACTTCAATCTAAACATGACCAGGATAAATCGAGCCTGAAAAAAGGGTTAGGTTTTGGCGTAAATTACAGGTATTATTTAAACAGTACCTGGAGCCTTTCAACAGGCCTTGAACTGCAGAAATTCAAAGGGGAGGTCTCCTATAATTTTATTGAAGACGCCTATCAAACTACGGATTCAGAAGGTGAGGAATTTGAATTCAGATATGCAGTGCAAGATTTGACAGAAGAACAATCGGCATCTTATTTGAATATTCCAGTAAAGCTTCAATATGAAGGCCACGGAAAAATACGATTTTATGCGGCCGGGGGAGTGAAAATAGGAATGCATATCAAATCAGAACACGAGACCTCCATCTCCACATTAAAAACAAGTGGCTATTATAGTCAATATGATGCTGAATTACATGCGCCTCAATTTATGGGATTTGGCGAATTCACGAACATTAAAAGTGGAAAAAAAGAGTTGAATGGAAAGACAAATCTTGCAATTGAGATAGAAACCGGACTAAAATTCATAACGGCGAATAATCGTGCATTTTATGTAGGACTATTTTTGGATTATGGCCTTAATAATATCATCGCTAATAATTATCAACAAAATCTTGTCAGTTACAATTCTGAAGATCCAACTGCCTTTATTTCTGAAAGCATCTTAACTTCTGCCAATAAGAAGAAGGGTAGTGCCTATGTAGATAAAACACATACCCTGGCTTATGGGCTCAAAATCCAATATGCATTTTCGTTATAACAATTTTCACTAAACCCTTCAATTTGTAGCCAGCGGTAAACTTATATCGCTGGCTTTTTTATTTATCAAGGAAGGTTCAAGGACGGGCCCATATTTCCGGACGGGCCAGTTCTAAGGATACTCCTAAGATAATGCATTGTTGGTGTATGCATTATTGCCAAATGCCAACATGACGTTCGGCCACATTTTGGATCTTGGAAATAATCACTTCTATAGTCATCGAACATATATTATATGAAAAAATCTATAGTGCCAATTGATACCGTTCTTCCCGCATCCTCCTAAATGCTTACACCAATTTCTTGCAAATGTTGTAAGTACCTTGTAAAGGTAGCCTTAGATACTTTGGTAATGGCCATATACTCCTTTGCCGTCATACCACCTTTGAAACCATCTACCCCATTTTTAATCATTTTATTAATGGATTTTAATTGACACTCATTAAGTTGTTCACGAAAGCGATCAAAAAATTTTGATTTCAACAGAGTAAACTGAATCAATTCTTTAGCATCTATTTGCGACTCTAAGACCCCCTGCTCGATTTTATCATTTTACGTTTATGCAGAAGAGCTTATTAGAAGTCCGAATTAAATGATTGTTTGATTATGATGCCCTGCCCATCGACTGCGCTCAGGGTGACCGTTTGGAAGAAAAATTGTTCTACAGATATGTTTTTGAATAACAAAGCGGAATGACTCACAACTTATTATCGCCTCTTACTACTTATATTGTTTGATGAACTTAAATTTAAGCCTCATAAATTAAGGGGCTTTTTTCCCAATAAATTGGGTATTGTATTTTGGGGAGTTACCCTAACCTTTTGCTAAAACAATTAAATCAAAATACATAAGCCTGGTTGTTAAATCTGCTTCAGGAGGCAATCCGGTAAATTCTTTCTCTTGTGTTTCAGATGAAAATAAACCTTCAAAACTATTTTTAGAGTAATATCTTAATGCTCTTGGTTCATTATAGGAATCGACGACAATAAATCTACATCCTGTTTTATTTGCACCATCTATAAACCAAGACTTAATGAAATCCATTAATTGTTTACCTATATTATCTTCTTCACCTTCAATATTTCTATAGTCTTTATGAACACCTAACCTACCTATAAGTACAGCAGGATAACTATGCATTTGTTTTTGGCGAGGTATCCCTTTCATAATCTTCTTCTTTCTGGCGTTAGGTAAGTGAGTAGTCTTAATGCTATCATTTGATACTGTAAAGGCACAAACAATAACTGTGGGATCGTTATTTCATGTAAAACAGTATGTTTTTCCTAAAAGCTCTGCAGAATAATTATCTACATCATTAGAAAAGAAATCATTTAAATCGGAATGGTCGCAATCGAAAGGATTACAACCGTTTATTAGTTCTTGATTATATAGTTGAAGCGTACAATTTTCAAGTAGAAACCCCAATGCAATACTGTTATAGCTTTGCTTTAGCCAAAATCTTAGCAGCAATTGAAGTTTGTTTAGAAAAATCAACAGTAGACCTTCTAGCAGAGTTTTCAGTCACTTTAATTGTAAAGTTAACCGCTGCCTTGTCTTTTAATACTGGTATTGATTTAATTGCTATTGCCATAATGATTTAAATATAGTGCGAAATAACAATAAAACTTCAAATATTTTATTCTGCTTCTTCAAGAAATTTAGCAGCCTTTTTTTCGATAATTTTATCAGCTACTTTATTAGATTCTTCAGGGTGAATTACAGAAATTAGTTTATTGAAACGAACTGATTCCCAAAGTTTATGTTCTTTACTCCCAATTTCTGTTGGCTCTTCAGCAATCAAGTAAAAGTTATTATCATTTAATGATTTGTTGTACTTCCTTGTTAAGGAAGAAATTAATGTGATATAATGGCTTATATCTTTATCAATTAATTGGAGTGATTTATCAAAAGATAAGGATTTTGCTCCTACCAATGAACCATTCTTTCCAATACAATCCATTTCATAAGGGAAATATATTGCTGGAAAAACTTCAGGGCTGAACTTGTAATGTGTATGTACTTTCCTTTCTACCTTATTAATTAATTTTCTTTCAATAATATCTCTTGATATCGCGAATCCATCTTCTTTAATTATAAGACTTTTATTTACAGATTCATTGAAAAAGAAATCGATTAATTTTTCAAAAGCCACATCATTAACCTCATCATATAATGCTTTTGGTTTTGAAAATTGTATAAGGCCATTGGAATAATTACTTAAGTAATCAAAGTAAGAGATATCGGATAGCTTATCGAACTTATAAAAGATTTTTAAATCTTCATTATCTGAATTGATAGAATTGCACTTTTCAATCACTTGATTAACTATGAAGTTTAAATTTACATGTTTATCATCAATAAGATTGATGGCTAATCTTTTTTTCTTGTCTGAAAAATAATAACGAAACTTTTCACCATCAAACAAAAGCATCCCTATGGCTACAGAATCTTCTGTTGCAATGTTTGGTGACAACTTTAATATGGAATAAAAATTTTTCATCTGTTATTACTTATTGTATTTTAAAGGTTAGATGTAATATCTAAATTATCCTTTATTCTTGATTAAAAACCAACAATTGATGATTCATTGGTTTAATCTATAAACGTATTCGTCAAAAACTTTATTATTTCTCTCTTCATTAAACAAGAACTCCTTCAGCCTTGTGATAGACAATGAATCAAGGGTATAAAAACCAGTGACTTGATTCATAAAGTTATCAAAGTTTTGTTCACAACGTTCTAGGCAAAGATAGAAATATTCTCTCTCATTGTTTATAAAATTGTGATCTATGGTTGTATTCTTCTTGATCAGGTAGCCTAATTCTGAAACTAAAAGATGATCGTTTACACTTACTGAAACATATTGAGAATTTAAATCTTGATAAGACATTGTGCTAAAAATAAAAGCATTGTCTATCGTTACAATTTTAAAATTATTGTTAACAGGTTCTAAAAGCAAATTGTAATTGGTTGGTTTTCTATCATCGTTTTCAACCCAAGTATCAAAAAGTGTGATATGGAAAACATCTAACGGATTTAATATTTTATTGTAAGCTTTCCTTTTGTCCGTTACCAATAATGCGTTAATATCAATTGCATTTTTTATATACTTTGAGCCAAAACAAGGGATGTCATAGTAATGTGGACGGTGATTAATTGACAATCCGTTTTGAGCTACTATTAATTCTTTAGCAATTGTCACCATTTTCACATTAGGCGTTGCAATATTCCATCGATCTAAACAGTAGGCTGCAAGGCACTCATTTATTAATGCATATGGTGGTTCTTTACCTTTGTCGTTTTTTGCTACATACATTTCATAATCACTACCTAAAACTTGTAATGGACTGTGCCCTTCCGTTGGTAGTTCTTTTAATATGGAATTGGTATGTATGCTTTCTATGATCACTTACTTATATTTCCTAAATGCTTGTACTGTTTGATAAAAGCCATAACCAACAGCTATTCTTCCTAAAAAGTCAAATAAATATGCTATACCATAAAGTTTCAAATCAAAACTGTCCAGATAAGTTATGCTATGTATTGGGTTTAGAAAGTTAAAAAAAGAATTTTACTCCATTAAAGAAAGTATCTTTATCAAATTCACATCCCCAACAAAAATGTCGTTGAAATTCTTCAGTAAATACAAGCGTTAGCAAACCAAAAACAATAGTAACACCTAAAGTAAACCAAATACCATTTCTGAAATCTGACAGTTGATGAATTAACAATCTATTCAAATTTAAAATCCACTCATCACCTTTGTTTTTATTTTGGCCTTTATCCTTTAATTTATGCTTAACCAATTCCTTTAAAGATTTTTTCTCCTCCCTACCCATTAAAATTGAGTCTGAATACTTACCTATATCTTCAAATGCTTTTTTTTTAATATCTGAAACGTGGCTATTTCGGAGTGATGGTGCCACCTGTTTCGGTCAAACCGTGCCACTTTGAAAGATACTGCAATGATATAAAAAATTAATGTTATTCGTTCTTCAAAGCTCCTTTTCTTAAGGATTCTCCTTTAAGGTCGATCCTGTGGGAGGAGTTTACGATCCGATCGAGGATAGCATCGGCAATAGTCCCCTCTCCAATGATATCATACCATGCCGAGACCGGTATCTGGGACAGGATGATGGTCGAGGATCGGTTGT
>Ga0208015_1000606_pt1 | contig 17205 bp, 13 predicted proteins | sample 26BtaG_FD_184101 | JGI IMG/M metagenome (GOLD analysis project Ga0208015, IMG submission 184101) | Marine viral communities from Cariaco Basin, Caribbean Sea - 26B_WHOI_OMZ_CsCl (SPAdes) (version 2) | ecosystem: Environmental > Aquatic > Marine > Oceanic | place: Caribbean Sea: Cariaco Basin...
CCAAGCTGTTCGTGTCGGCCCTGGATGGTGAACTGCCAACCGGAGCGCCGCGCGACACATTGCAAAAGGCAGCCAATGCGCTGGACAGCGTGGAAACACTCCTTGAGGCGCTGCTTGATATCTCACGTCTGGATTCCGGGCGCGCACAGGTCCATCTGGCTCCTGTCGATCTCAATCACTTGCTCCAACAACTCATGGAGGAAATGCGCCCCATGGCAGAGGCAAAGGGCCTGCGCCTTCGCCTCAGACCCACCGATCATGCCGTGTTGAGCGATATCACCTACCTGCGCCGGATCCTGCAGAACCTGCTTTCAAATGCCCTGCGCTACACCCAAACCGGCGGCGTCCTTGTAGGCGCCCGCGCCACCCGCACTGGCCTGCGGTTGGAAATATGGGATACCGGGTCCGGCATCGCCGAGGCCGATCAGACCCGAATTTTTGGTGAGTTCCAGCGCCTGAACGCCACGGCCAGCGCGGCCGACGGGATGGGCCTTGGCCTTGCCATTGTCGACCGCGCCTGTGCGCTGCTCGGCCATCCTCTCAGCCTGCGTTCCCGTCTTGGCCGAGGGACCGTTTTTGCTGTTGATTTGCCGCGCGCAGGCAACCCGCAGCCTTCCCCACCCCCAAGACACGCCGAGCGCAGCGGCGAGCCCCTGTCCAAGCTGATCGTGCTGCTGGTCGAGGCAGATACCGATCTTCGCGAGGCGCTCAGCCTGACGATGGAGCAATGGGGAATGGACGTGCTGGCCTGCGCCAATCCGGCAGAAGCCCAGAGCCTGATTGACGAAATCGGCTTGCCACCTGATGTGATGGTCGCCGACATCCCCCCAACGGAGTGCCCTGCGACCGCGCGGGCAATGGCTGCGCTGCAAGACAAACATGCCCCTTTGCCACTGTGCCTGATTTCAGCGGGTCGCGGACCACAGACGCAGGCAGTCGCCAGACAGCTCAACGTCCCGCTTCTGGCAAAGCCCTTGAACCCGGAACATCTGCGCCGGTTTCTTGTCGCCCAATCCCCCCGCGCCATTCCCTGACGGCCAAACCAGCGCAAGGGCGACGCGCTGACCCAATATAGATCCCAAAATATGTGCCTGCCCCTTGAAAACCGGCAGCGCCAGTTATCTTTCACCCGGTATGGACCAAACGCAGCTGTCCGAGGGACGGCCCCCATGAGAAAGACCCGCTCCATGTCCCAGACACCGACCCGTCCCATCGCGGTGATCACCTCCCACGGCCAACCCTCCGAACCGGCCCCGCAGGAAGCGGCGCTGGCTCAACTTGCCTCTCAAGTTGCGCAGCAGCTGCCGGGCTGGGACGTGCGCTCTGCGACCTTGTCGACCCCCGGCCTTCTTGAGCAGGTCACGCCGGATGGCGCGCTGGTCTATCCCTTTTTCATGGCAAACGGTTGGTTCACCGCACAGGTCCTGCCCCGCCGCCTGACAGGGATCGATGCAAAACTGCTGCCCCCTTTCGGTCTCGACCCTGATCTGCCGCAGCTGGCCTGCGACGCATTGCGCAAGGCCTGCGCCGATCGCGGCTGGTCGTTGGCGCAGACCCGCATCCTTCTGGCCGCACATGGCTCTGCCCGCGGCCCCAAAGCCGCAGAGGCAGCCGAGGCCTTCGCCGAAACCATGCGGGCCAAGCTGCCCGGCAGTGACCTTGCCACCGGCTATGTCGAGGAAGATCCAACGATCGCGGACACAGCCCGCCAGTTCGCCGCCCTCACCCCAACGCGACCTGCCCTCTGCCTGCCTTTCTTTGCCCAGGCCGGCGAACATGTTCGCGATGACATTCCAGAAGCCCTTGAGGAGGCGTCCTTTTCCGGTGACACCCTCCCCGTTTTGGGCGCCCTGCCCGCGGTTCCGTCCCTCATTGCGGCCGCGCTGAAACGGGCACATGACGAGGCGCCGAAGCCCTGACAAAAATCCAAGCCATCCGTGCCTGTTTGGACCGCAAAGCCGCATGTTTTGACTTGTGCTGACCCGTGAATCACGATACCTGCTGCCTCACACCACGAAAGACCTTGTTTCCAAGGCAGTAGGCGAGTTGGCGGAGTGGTGACGCAGCGGATTGCAAATCCGTGTACACCGGTTCGATTCCGGTACTCGCCTCCAGTCTCCATCTACACAAAATGAAAATTTCGAGCTGGTCTTCCGGTCTGTCGACTGACCGCCCGCACTGCATCGTGTCACAGACAGCGGTCCGCGAGCTGGAGATGGCCCAAGGCAGAGAAGCGATCTCCTTGCCTTGGGCCTTTTGTCTTTCCTGAGCACCATCGCGAGGACAGGCAATCAGGGTCAAAATAGTTGCAGATCCTTGCTGCCAGTCTGGATCTCAGTGTGGCTTGGCATATTTTGGACAGCAAACGGTGCCATTGCTTGGCCCGGCATCGAAACCGTAGGCTTCATGGCTGCAGCAATTCCGAAACCAGACTGATCCAACTCACCCCGAATGTCGCGCAAGAGGGTTTTGTGGTCTGGCATGGCTTTTAGGATTTGAGCCAAATCCATCTTGGCCCCCTTCCACCACTGGAACCAGATCGGCTTTTTCAAAGGACGCAGCCGGTCCCGAATGCCCGCGCCGTAACCTGTGTCATAAACCTGCTTCCCCAGAAGCACTGTTTGATACACGCGATAGTCAAACAATGTTGCGAACTCGATATCATGGGGCATAGGGAGACGGTGCTGCCACAGCTCAAGGTTCTCTGCCAAACGATCAGGGACCTTCATCTCCGTCCGTGCATCGATCCAATATTGATCATCCGTGCGGTTCCCAAGGCGGTAGTGCAAGCAAATGAATTCGAGAACCTCATTGTATAGCTTGTCCATTTGACGATTGTATCTGCTCCGTAGAGAAGGCGCGATTTCCTTTGTTGGAAGATGTTCGGCGAACCAACGCACAGCGTGGTCGATCATGTGGATCGCGGTGCTTTCCAGCGGCTCGATAAAGCCACCAGCAAGTCCAATCGCCAGACAATTCTTGACCCAAGCGTTTCGCACACGACCAATGCGCATTGGGATCACTCTCGGGGTTGCGCCCTTGCCGCTGTCTCCCAGCCATTCAAGGTATTCATCTGCGGCCTGATCGTCCGTACGGTGTGCAGACGAAAATACATAGCCCGTCCCAACACGATTGTAGAGCGGCACCCGCCATGTCCATCCAGCACCAAGCGCGGTAGATCGTGTCAGGCTCTCAATTTTTTCTGGGTCCGGATGCTCGATCTGCAAAGCCATGGCGCGGTCGTTAGGCAGGTATTCTGAATAATCCAAAAAAGGCTCACCAAGCGCCTTGTTGATAATCAATCCACGGAATCCTGTGCAGTCGATGACCATTTCGATGTCATGACGGCCGCGTTTCTCCAGCATCAGATGGCTAACATTGCCGTGCTCGTCTAGCTCAACCGAGGTCACTTCATCACGGATGTGTTCCACACCCTGTTTCGTGCAGACCTTTGTGAGCATCCCTGCGAATTTGACTGCATCGAGGTGGTAGGCATATCCAAAACGTTGCTCAAATTCCGGCTGACCAAGGGGACGCGCCCCCTTGCAGAGACGGCCAAGGTCATCATGAGGTGCTATCGACTGGGTGAAATCGCGATCGCCGTTGCCAAAACGGAGAAAGTACTCGGCGGCTTCCAGCCCCTCTAACAGCTGCCCGTGCGCAAAGGGGTTAACATAGTCAATCCGGTTCCCCTTGGCATCTTTGTTCCAATTGCAGAATTTTACGCCCAGCTTGAACGAAGCGTTGGTTTCGCGAAAAAATGCCCTCTCAGAAATTCCTGCTTGTCGCAGCGTTTTGGGCATCCGCGGCACCGTCGCCTCTCCAACTCCGACGGTCGCGATATTTGGACTCTCGATCAGGCAAATTTTTGGTCGATCTTTTGCTGCGGATGTGCGGGCAAATTCTGTCTCTAAGATCAAAGCGGTCATCCACCCCGCCGTGCCACCGCCAACGATGGTGATCTTCTTCAGTCGATTATTCATGTAGTTCCATCCCTGTTTCTTTTTTAGGGATGGTAGCGTAATTTTCTTGCGCCTGGCTACCTTTACGACACCGAAAGCGAACTTGATCCTGCGCCCGCAACCCAAAGACAGTTCTGGATCAGGTCCCACGAGTCAGAAATCTAACCCAACCCACAGATGGCGTTGTCAGAACCTCGATAGCTGGCGCTGTTCCAGGCGGTAGCCACCGGAGGTTATCTCTTTGCGGAAATCGGGGTCGTGGCTGACGAGGAGGACGGCCTGATCAAGGCTGCGCAGGATGTCGACCAAGCGTGCGTAGTTGTCAGGGTCCAACGCGTTTGTCGGCTCATCCAGGATCAGCACGTCTGGCTCCATCGCCAGAACAGTTGCCAGCGTCACCAGACGCTTTTCGCCGCCTGACAGCTTATGGGTCACCCGGTCACGCAGATGCAGAAGGCCGAGACGGGCCAGAATCTGGTCAACAATGGCGAGCGCTTCTTCCTTTGATCTGCCCAGATTAAGCGGACCAAAGGCCACATCCTCGGCCACGGTGGGGCAAAACAGTTGATCATCGGCGTCCTGAAAGACCAGACCGATGCGGCGGCGCACCTCGTGAAAATCGCTTTCCTGCCGCCGGATCTGGCCAAAGGCTGCGACGCTTCCAGAGGTGGGGGCCAGCAGACCCATGATGATTTTCAGCAGGGTGGATTTCCCCGCCCCGTTCGGCCCGATCAGGGCCAGTCGCTCCCCCGGAGCCAGCTGCATCGACGCGCCTTCCAGCACCGGATCAAGACCGGGATAGGCAAAATGGATGTCGCGCAGATCAATAAGTGGCATAGGCGATCTCTGCCCCAATAAGGCCCAAGAGCGCAAGCCCAAGAGCCGCGGCAAAAGCAAGATCGGATCTACGCAGTTGGAACCCTTCGAGAAGGGTGATGCGGCCATTGAACCCCCGGCATTTCATTGCGGTCAGGATCCGCTCAGAGCGTTCGATGGCGCGCACCAGCATCATCCCCACCAGATAGCCGTAGCTGCGATAGGTGTGCCAGTTGCTGCGGGGGCGAAAGCCACGCAGCTTCATGGAGGTGCGCAGGCGTTGGTATTCCTCGCGAAGGACGTCGATATAGCGAATGGTGAACATCATCAGATGAACCAACCGCGCAGGTGTCTTCAGCGCAAAAAGCGCATGTCCCATTGTGACCGGCTCCATCGAGCCCACCAAAGTCATGACCGCGAGGATCACCGCGTTTGCCGTCAGGGCAATCTCCGTCGCCCGCCACAGACCTTCCCAGCTAGCCTCAAGCCCCCAAAGGCTGAAAATTGCGCTGCCGGGCACCGTAAAGGGCAAGAGGATCAGGGTGAAAATGATAAAACTGTCCATCATCGCCATGCGCTTTAGCGTTTTGCGAAACGGCAGACCAGACAGTGCCAAAAGCGCGATGGACACAGCCAGCGCCCCGCCCAGCACCCAGAGGTTGCTCAACGCGACCACAACCACAGCATAGATCACCGTCATCGCGATCCGCATGCGCGGATCCAGGCCGGCAACCGTCCCCCGCAGGAGAGAGGCCTTTGACCCTGGCTGGTCCATGCCGGTCAGCACATACGTCATACCCCTGCCCCCATCTTGCGGCGCGCCGCGATGTAAAAGCCCAGACCAAACAGGCCAAAGATATAGCCGATGCCCCCCAGAACAGACTGGAAATCGGACTTGTTCTTATAGGCCGTCAGCTCCTGGCGCAGCGGGCGCAGTTCATTGCGCAGCATTGTCGCCAGCTCTGCCCGCGCCTGATCCGACAGCCCACCGCTTGCCATCCCCGGTGAAACTGTGGGGGGCGCTGCGGCGGGGGTCGCCTTGGGCGCTTCGCCCAGGATCAGGCCCACGTCAGAGGCATCCATCACCGCCTCGGAAACATGGCCCGCCCCCAGATCACCCCGAAAGATGTGGGTTACAGGGGTCTTCGGTGTAAAGACGAAAAAACCATCCCCGTCAGTGCGCGTCTCACCCAGTTTGCGGCCGCTGTCGTCAAAGACCTCGATCAGCAGGTCAATGGCCATTTCGCCATTGGAAAAACCGACTTCCCCCTCAATGGCAGAGCCCGAGGGAAAGACGTCTGAAATCACGTTATGGGCTGCAGCAGGCAGCGGCGCCATCAGCGCAAGCGCCAGAACGACCGATCCCAATCTCATGCCAGGCCTCCCTTCGCGTCATGGAACAACTCGGGTTTGACCCGGCGAGCCAGAAAAATGGCCGCGCCTGACAGAACCGCCTCGATGACCATGACGGGAATATGCGCGAAAAAAACCAACTGCGCGGCAAGGATGAATTCATCACCTGACAGCATCAGCGAAAAGGCCACCGCAAGAGTGGTGGCAGCAATCGCGACACCGCCACCAACGCCGCCCCAGATTGCCCCCTGCATCGGGCTGCCGCGGGCAACCAGCGGGCGAAACAGCAAGCCGACCAGAACCGCGGGCAAGGCAATATTGAGCGCATTGACCCCAAGAACCGTCAGGCCCCCAAAACCAAAGAAGACCGCCTGTAGCAACAGCCCAACAAACAAGGCAGGAAACGCTGCCCAGCCAAGAACAAGCCCGGCAAGCCCGTTCAAGATCAGATGCACCGAACTGGGGCCGATCGGCACATGGATGAGCGAGGCAACAAAAAAGCTCGCAGACAGGACACCTGCCGCAGGAATACGTTCCAGCGGCAGGTTGCGCAGACCCATCGCAATTCCGCCGACAGCCGCAACTGCGCCGCCGATCACAACCGGATTTGACAGGGCTCCATCTACGATATGCACGCGCTCAGCCTCACTTCAGATCTTCGGCTCGGATCCACAGAACCGCATCTTGGCTCAGCTCCTTGCCTTCATGCTCGCGCAGAGGGCCAGATCCAAGGGCCGCAAAACCCCAGTATCCAGCTTTCGGGATACCAAAGGTAAAGACGCCGTTCTCATCAGCGATCGCCACGATTGCCCCGCCCGCCATTGGCTGCGCGACGGGGGCGGTGGTGGAAAATCCACTCAGATCCGGCTCCGCCGCCATGTATTCGACCTCGATTTCTGCACCGGGTACAGGTTCGCCGTCAGCCAGCACCTGACCTGAAAAGGTCGATCCCGTGATCACATTGTATGGCTTGTTCAGCGGCAGAATTTCAGTCGGCAGACCAACCGGCTGGTCCCAATCTGTCGGCAGTGTATTGCGGTTCAGCACGACCTTTGCGATCTGCTGGATGTAGATGTCTTCGCTCTCTTCATAGTAGGGGGCGGGTACCGTCACCACGACGTAATCGCCAGAACGCTTGACCGGAACGGTGGCAGAATAGGCCGCCGCGTCATTTGTGGCCCCCTTGAAGCGTTGTGGCTGCAGCCGATCCGAGAGATCGGTTCTTTCGCCATTGTGCACCATGAAAAATTCCTGCGGCACACCCATGTCCATCACATGACCGTTTTCAAACGGGTGCCAGAAAATCAGCCCCATCGGCACCTCACCGGGCCGATCCACCAACAGGCTTTCGGTATAGTTCAGTTGAAAATGCGCCGATGCTGTCACCGGCAAGGCAGCGGCAAGAGCAGCCGCCAGATAGGTTTGTTTCATGTCGTCCTCATTCGACATCACAGGTCGCCCTGCAATCAGGAATGAACAACGGGGAGTAATGGCGCGGAGTGGTTGGAATAACCGCCGTGCCAGACGCTCACCCCGGCGTCCGGTTACATGACCCCAACAGGGATCAGTTTCCGGCAGGTCTCCTGACTTGCGGGTCTTTGTTCAGCTGGCCTTCCCGGATAGATCCCAGTGGCATCTTCAGCGTCACTCACCGCTCACAGTTGCGGGGGCAGTTACGGATTTGGTCCCTATTGGGTACGCCGCACCGTATTCCCTATTGCTTCCGTCATGTCTGAGACACGTACGGAACCGGATACATCTTTGGGAATGTCAAATGGGCTGTGGCAAGTCAAGAAATTCCGCATCCGGACACACCCATTGGCAGAAAGACGACATCGCAGCGTCGACAGCGACATCGCCCCCGCGCAGATGATGCGCGTCCCCTGCACAAAGGGATTCGCCAAGCTTCAAGACACACCGCCGCCCCTGCGGCCCCTAGCCTTTCAGGCGGAAGCGCTGGATCTTTCCGGTCTCGGTTTTTGGCAGGGCGGCTGTGAACAAGATGTGACGGGGGTATTTGTAGGGGGCAATCGTGGCTTTCACATGATCCTGCAGCAGTTTCACCAACGCCTCGGATGCGCTGTGCCCCTCGCTCAACACCACATGCGCCTGCACGATTTCGCCGCGTGCCTCATCCGGTGCGCCAATCACCGCACATTCGGCAACCGCTTCATGCGACAACAACGCAGCCTCCACTTCCGGACCTGCGATATTGTAACCCGCCGAAACGATCATATCGTCATTGCGCGCCGCAAAATGAAGATATCCGTCGCTGTCCATGACAAAGCTGTCACCAGTAACGTTCCAGCCGTCCTGAACATACTCCGCCTGACGCTCATCCGCGAGATAGCGGCACCCCGTCGGCCCCTTGACCGCAAGGCGGCCAACCTCTCCGCGTGGGGTTTCATCCCCGTTGCTGTCCAGAACACGAACCTGGTATCCCGTGACCGGTTTGCCGGTACAGGCCGGGCGATGGTCATCGAAACGGTTTGAAATGAAAATGTGCAGCATTTCCGTCGCACCGATCCCATCCAGCATCGGCTTGCCCGTCTTGTCGATCCAGTCCTGATAGACCGGCGCTGGCAAGGTTTCCCCCGCCGAAACCGCCGCCCGAAGCGACGACAGATCCGCCCCTTCCTCCATCGCGCGCAACATCACGCGATAAGCCGTGGGCGCGGTAAAACAAACCGTGGCCTTATATTTCTCGATGATCTCGATCAGATTTGGTGGCGATGCATTTTCCAGCAAGGTGGCAGAAGCGCCAAATCGCAGCGGAAAGATCGCCAATCCACCAAGCCCGAAAGTAAACGCAAGCGGCGGAGAGCCTACGAAAACATCCTCAGAAGTCACCCCCAGAACCTCGGCCGCATATCCGTCAGCGATCATGAGGAGGTCGCGATGAAAATGCATGGTCGCCTTTGGCGCGCCCGTGGTGCCCGACGTAAAACCCAACAACGCAACATCATCACGCCCGGTTTCGACCGCCTCATAGGTAACCGGTTTTTCAAGGGCGAGCCGGTCAAGCTCCGCATCGTGATTTGACGTCCCGTCAAAGCCCACAACCGAGGTCAGATAAGCGGAGGTCTTTGCGCAGGTCACCAGCTCATCCATCAACCGCGTATCACAAAGCGCATGGCTGATCTCGGCCTTGTCGATGATCTTTGCCAGCTCGCCTGCCCGCAACATCGGCATGGTGTTGACCACAACCGCCCCCGCCTTGGTCGCGGCCAGCCAGCAGGCAACCATCGCAGGGTTGTTGGCTGAACGGATCAGCACCCGATTGCCAGGCTTAACTCCCAGATCCTCACTCAGCACATGGGCAAGCCGGTTGGTCCAGTCGCTCAGTTCCTTATAGGTGCGACGTCGCCCGTTGCCGATCAGCGCAGTGTGATCGCCAAAGCCCTTTTCGACCATCGCATCGGTCAGCTCCACCGCGGCGTTCAACTGTTCGGGATAGTCAAACCCTTCCATCAGGAATTCGGGCCAGCTGTCGGCAGGGGGCAGATTGTCCCGCGTGAACGTGTCGATATGCGCGCTTGGTCCCAACATGTCACTGTCCTCCCAGATGGGCTGCAAGTGTCTGGCGCGCAATCACCACGCGCTGCACGTCCGAGGCCCCTTCGTAGATCCGCAACGCCCTGATATCGCGATACAGTTCTTCGACTTTCTCACCGCGCCGCACACCGTCTCCGCCATGAAGCTGCACTGCCTTGTCGATCACCAGCTGCGCCTGATCGGTGGAAAACAGCTTGGCCATCGCCGCCTCGCGGGTGATCCGCGCCGCGCCGCTATCCTTGGCCCAGGCCGCGCGATAAACCAGCAGCGCAGCAGCATCCACATCCAACGCCATATCAGCGATATGGCCCTGGACCATCTGCAGATCGGCCAGTGGCGCGCCCTGCACATGGCGTGCGCTGACCCGGCTCAATGCCTCATCCAGGGCCCGCCGCGCAAACCCAAGGGCCGCAGCCGCCACGGTGGAGCGGAACACATCCAGCACCGACATCGCAATCTTGAAACCCTGTCCCGACTGCCCCAGAAGCGCCGATTTCGGGATACGACAATCGCTGAACCGCAACCTTGCAAGCGGATGTGGTGCAATGGTGTCCAACCGTTCAACAACCTCGAAACCCGGCAGGCCTGCAGGGACGACAAAGGCGCTCAGCCCCTTGGCGCCGGGTGCCTCTCCGGTGCGCGCAAAAAGCGTGTAGACATCCGCGATGCCCCCATTGGAAATCCAGGTCTTTTCACCGTTCAGGACATAGCTGTCGCCATCCAGCGTAGCCGTCATTGTGGAATTCGCCACATCCGATCCGGACTGCGGCTCTGTCAGGGCAAAGGCCGACATCGCCTTGCCCGCACGGGTCAGCGGCAGCCATTCCTGCTGCTGGGCCTGCGTTCCAAACAACGATATCGCGCCGGTTCCAAGCCCCTGCATGGCAAAGGCGAAATCTGCCAGCCCATCATGACGTGCAAGTGTTTCACGGATCAGACACAGGCTGCGCACGTCCAGCCGCTCCCCTGTCATGGCGGCGGAATGCTGCGTCCACCCCGCCTCTCCAAGCGCCGTGACAAGGCTACGGCAGGCGGCATCGGTATCGCTGTGATCCACATCGCCAAGAACCCCTGCAGCCCAGTCATCCAGCTCAACCGCAAGAGAGCGATGGCGATCCTCAAAAAACGGCCAGCTCAGAAACGTCTTGTCCGCCATGTCTCATCTCCCGATCAAATGGGCCAAGCCCCTGTCATCTTTCCAAAAATACTCCCGCCGGAGGCCTCTGCCCTCTCCCGTGGCACAGACTTCGGCAGCGGCGCGCCTCAGTCACCCTGAAACAGCGGTTTTTCCTTTTTGACAAAGGCCTGATATGCGCGCTCGAAATCAGCCGTCTGCATGCAGATTGCCTGGGCCTGCGCTTCGGCCTCGATCGCCTGTTCGATCGACATCGACCATTCCTGCGCCAGCATGGTCTTGGTCATCATATGCCCAAAGTTCGGCCCCGCCGCGATGCGTGTGGCCCAGGACTGCGCCTCGGCCAGCAGCTCGTCTGCAGCCACAACCTTGTTGTGAAACCCCCAGGCCGCGCCTTCCTCTGCCGACATCGACCGCCCGGTATAAAGCAGCTCCGCCGCGCGCCCCTGCCCGATGATCCGGGGCAAGATTGCACAGGCGCCCATGTCACAACCTGCCAGGCCCACGCGGGTGAACAAGAACGCGGTCTTGGTCTCGGGGGTGACAATACGGATATCCGATGCCATCGCAATGATGGCACCTGCCCCGACACAGACCCCATCCAGGGCCGCAATGATCGGCTTTCCGCAGTTGACCATCGCCTTTACCAAGTCCCCGGTCATCCGGGTAAAGGCCAAGAGCTCTTTCATCGACATCTTGGTCAGGGGGCCGATGATGTCATGAACATCCCCGCCCGAACTGAAGTTGCCGCCGTTGGGGGCAAACACAACAGCCTTCACATCGTCATCATAGTGCAGATCGCGGAACCAGTCGCGCATCTCGGCATAGCTGTCAAATGTCAGCGGGTTCTTGCGTTCCGGCCGGTCCAGCGAAACGGTGGCGATGCCATCCTCGATGCGGCACAGAAAATGTTTGGTGTCTGTTGAAATCATGTGTCTGATCCTTCGCTGTCCAGTCGCTGCGCCACCTGCTCCAGCGCCTCGGAAAGGGTGTGCACGGCATCTTCGGGCACCGCATCGAACATCTGGTCGATCCAGCCCTCATGGGCAGCCGCTTGCCTGCCAAATTCCGCCAGCCCCTCTGGCGTCAAGAGAACCCGGCTCGCGCGCCGGTCACCCGGCACCTTTTCGCGCCGCACATGACCGTCATCAACCAACCGCTCCACGATGCCCGTGACATTGCCATTGGACACGCGCAGCACACCTGACAGCTCGCTCATCTTCAGCCCATCCGGATGACGGCTGAGCGCCGCCATCACGTCAAAGCGCGGCAACGTGGTTGCAAAATCCTGACGCAGGTTTTCGCGGATCTCCGCCTCCACCGCGCGGGTTGCTTTCAACACCTTGAGCCACAGGCGCAGCCTGTCCTTGGACCGTTCCGACTGCATCAGATCTCCCCTCCGGTAAGGGGCAAACATGCCCCATTGATGGATCGTGCGGCAGGCGATGCCAGAAACAGCGCGGTGTCAGCCACCTCTTCGGGTTGAATGAACCGGCCTTGCGGATTGCCTGCGCGCAGTGATTTCGAGGCCTCTTCCTCGCTCATGCCGGTGGTGGAGACAATGGTTGCGATCGACCGCTCCAGAAGCGGGGTTTCGATAAAGCCCGGGCAGATCGCATTGACGGTGATGCCGGTGCGCGCCAGTTCCTGCGCAAGCGAGCGCGTGAGCCCGACAACCCCATGTTTCGCAGCGCAGTACCCCGACACATAGGGGTATCCTTTCAGGCCCGCGGTCGAGGCAACAGCGATCATTCTGCCCCAACCTGCGGATTTCATATCCGCCAGGACCGCCTGCCAAAGGTTGAACACACCGCCGAGATTGACCGCAAGCGCCGCAGAGAAGTCTCTCTCATCCATCTTCGCAAACGGCTTTGATGGCGCCGCGCCTGCGTTGGCAATTGCGATCGCTACGGGGCCATGTTCCGTTCGCGCGGTTTCCAGCGCGGCACTGACTGCGCCTGCGTCCGTGACATCACAAGCAAGCGGCAGGCCTTGGGTTTCTGCCGCTATTTCCTCCAGCGGCTCGATCCGCCGCCCCAAAAGCGTAAGCCGCGCGCCCTCAGCCGCAAAGCTCCGTGCGAGGGCGGCCCCGACGCCAGATCCCCCGCCGGTGATGACCACATGCTTGCTCATCATGCTGCTCATGCCCGGATCACCTCTGCCTCGCGATCCGCCAGACGCCAGGCCTGATCACGGCCAGCAAGATAGGGCAGCGGCCAGTCCGCATGACGGTCACCGATCCGCGCCGCCTCATGCAGGGTCCAGTAGGGGTCGGCCAGATGCGGCCTGCCCACACATACCAGATCAGCCCGCCCCGCCATCAGGATAGAGTTGGCATGATCCGCCTCATAGATATTGCCCACCGCCATTGTGGCGATCCCCGCATCATTGCGGATCCGGTCCGAAAACGGCGTCTGGAACATCCGGCCATAGACCGGGCGTGCCTCTGTGGTGGTCTGGCCCGCCGAAACATCGATGATGTCCGCGCCAGCCGCTGTAAAGGCCCGCGCGATCTCCACCGCGTCTTCCGGCGTCACGCCTTCGTCACCAACCCAGTCGTTTGCCGAAATCCTAACCGACATCGGTTTTTCCGCAGGCCAAACAGCGCGCATTGCGTCAAAAACCTCTAGCGGATAGCGCAGTCGGTTCTGAAGCGATCCACCATAGTCATCGGCGCGAATGTTCGATTTTGGCGAAATAAACGATGAAATAAGATAGCCGTGCGCCGCATGAAGTTCGATCATGTCAAATCCCGCACGTGCAGCCATCTTTGTAGCAGCCACGAATTCAGCCTTGATGCTGTCCATTTCAGCGCGCGTGATCTCCCGCGGGGACGGGTTGGCGTCGGACCAGGCAATGGCCGAGGCAGATACCGTTTCCCAGTTCCCGCTGGTCAAGGGCGCATCCATCGTCTCCCAGCCAACCTGGGTCGAACCCTTGCGCCCGGAATGCCCGATCTGGCAGCAGATCTTGGCATCGGTTTCAGCATGGACAAAATCGACCAGCCGCGTCCAGGCGGCCTCGTGGTCTGGCGCATACAACCCAGGACACCCCGGCGTAATCCGCCCCTCGGCAGAAACACAGGTCATTTCGGTGTAAACCAGGCCTGCCCCACCCTTGGCGCGCTCTCCATAGTGGATAAGGTGCCAATCGGTCGGGCAGCCATCCACGGCCTTGTATTGGGCCATTGGCGACACAACGATCCGGTTCTTCAACTGCATGTCCCGCAGCTGATACGGCGCAAACATCGGCGGACGGGTCGGCGCATCGCTGGGCGCGCCCGCAGCGTCCTGAAACCATTTCTCAGCCGAGGCGAGCCACTGCGCATCGCGCAGACGCAAATTCTCGTGTGAAATCCGCTGTGATCGCGTCAACAAAGAGTAGTTGAACTGGACCGGATCCATATCCAGATAGCGCTCGACCTCTTCAAACCATTCCAACGAGTTGCGCGCAGCTGATTGCAGGCGCAACACATCCAGCCGCCGCTCCTCCTGGTAGCGCACAAAGGCCTGCTCCAGCGTTGGTTCGGTGGTGATGAATTCTGCAAGCGCAATCGCACTGTCAAAGGCCAGTCGCGTCCCCGACCCGATGGAGAAATGCGCCGTGGCAGAAGCGTCGCCCAACAGAACAACGTTTTCATGATGCCACGTTTCGCACAACACACGGGGAAAGTTGATCCAGACCGCAGAACCGCGCAGGTGATCCGCATTGGAGATCAGGGCATGGCCACCCAGATGATCGGCAAAAATCGCCTCGCAAGTCCGCAGGATCTCTTCCTTGCTCATCGCTTCAAAGCCCCAGTTTTCCCAGGTCTGAGCAGAGCATTCGACAATCACCGTCGCGGTGTCGGCATCGAATTGATAGGCGTGGATCCACATCCAGCCATGCTTGGTCTTCTCGAAGATAAAGGTGAAGGCGTCGTCAAATTTCTGTTTCGTACCCAGCCAGATAAATTTGCAGGGGCGCACATCGATGTTGGGTTTGAAGTGCTCCGCAAATTCGCTGCGCACACGAGAATTCAGACCGTCACAGGCCACCACCAGATCATAATCCGCCTGATAGGACGCCGCTGGGCCGACCTCTGTCTCGAACTGCAGATCAATGCCCAATTCACGGGCCCGCTCTTGCAGGATGATCAGCATCGCCTTGCGCCCGATCCCGGCGAAACCATGCCCCCCAGAAACCGTCCGCACACCGCTGTGAACCACTGCGATATCGTCCCAATAGGCGAATTTATCGCGGATCTTTTCGGCGCTCACCGGATCGTTGGCGGTCAAGTTTTCGAGCGCATCATCCGACAGCACCACGCCCCAACCAAAGGTGTCATCAGGCTTGTTTCGTTCGAATACCGTGATTTCAGCATCCGGCTGACGCAGCTTGGTCGAGATCGCAAAATACAGACCGGCGGGGCCGCCTCCCAGACAGGCGATTTTCATGATGCACTCCCTCCTGCAATCTTGGCTGCAGTCAGAATATGCGGCTGGCAATACATTTCAAGTTTAAAATTTCATGCTTGAAGCTTTTCCGTGAAGCTGGATTCCGCCTTAAGAAAATCTTCACCTTTTGCCCAAACCCTTGCACCGGAGTTTCTCTCTCGCAGGCCCCTCACCGCTTGAATGCCGATCGAAGCGGTGAAATTAACGCCGGTTAACAAACCCCTAACGGGCGGAGTTGATGTAGAGAACCTCTCCCCGACAAGCATATTCAGACCAGATCGGTGCCTCATGCCGTCAGCAAAATCAGAGAGTTACTGGACAAGATGACGGCCCTTCACTCCTGTGGATAAATCTGGGTATTTTTCTGGAACACTCAACCATAATGAGAATTCTTCGCTTCAGGACGAAGAGCACCACTTTTGTCGTTATTTGTAAATCTGCACCCAAGATTTTGCTGATATATGGCATCTCGTCGCACGCTATTTATCAACAAAAGACAACCCAAGACAGGAGCCGAGGCGTAGAAGCCACGTGGAAAACTACAAGACAAACATCAATAGATTGAATCAAATCTCCATCAGAAACAAAAAGGCGCGAGCCCCGAGAGGCTCGCGCTACCGTAAAATTCACTGAACTGGATCAGATTTCGCGCAGATACTGCATCACCGCCGGACGGACAGTTTGATCGCCGCGATGACGGGCATCGGTGATGATTTTGCGCAGTTCACCCAGGTCAACACGCATCAACAGCGACTTCACAGGACCAACCGACGCAGGCCGCATCGACAGGATCCGCAATCCCATCGCAGCCAGGCAGACGGCCTCGATCGGCCGCCCTGCATCCTCGCCACAGAAGCTGAGCGGTGTGCCGGAAATCTCGCAGCGTTCAACGATCTGGGCGATAAAGCTAAGGTAGCTGACATTGAGCGTATCATAGCGCCTGCGCACCCGTTCATTTTCACGGTCAGCCGCGAAAAAGAACTGCTTAAGGTCATTCCCGCCGATGGACAGAAACTCTACCTCGTCAAAAAACTTCTGCGGAGCAAAGGCCAGCGATGGGGTCTCAAGCATCGCGCCCACTTCCAACTTGGACGGCAACGCATGCCCCAGGCGGCGCTCGCGCTCGATGGTCTTGTCGACCTCGGCCTTGGCGTCGCGGAACTCTTCAAACTGCGCCACAAACGGGAACATGATCGACAATGGCCGCCCGTTCGCCGCGCGGATCAGCGCCTGCAACTGCATCCGCATCACGCCCGGCTTGTCCAGACCGACGCGAATGGCCCGCCATCCAAGCGCAGGGTTGGGCTCATCCGTTGGCTTCATGTAGGGCAGAACCTTGTCCGACCCGATATCAAGCGTACGGAACACCACCCGCTTGCCCCCGGCCGAATCCAGAACCCGCTGATAAAGTGCAACAAGTTCAGACCGCTTGGGCATCTGGTTGCGCACCAGAAACTGCAGTTCGGTCCGGAACAGCCCCACGCCTTCGGCGCCAGAGTTTTCAAGCGACGGCAGATCTGCCATCAGGCCAGCGTTCATCAGCAGATGCACGCGCGAGCCATCACGGGTGATCGCCTTTTTGTCACGGATAGAGGCATAGCGCTCCTGCGCCTTGGCCTGCATCGCGATCTTGTCCCGAAATGCGCCGACAACGGTATCGTCTGGCCGCAGGTGCACGACCCCCTGCTCGCCATCGACCATGATATGATCACCGTTCAGCGCCTCATTGGTGATGCGCTTTGTGCGAACAACCAATGGAATTGCCAGGGCGCGGGCAATGATCGCCGCGTGAGAGCCCACAGAGCCCTCCTCCAGCACGATGCCACGCAAGGAACGCCCGTATTCCAACAACTCACCTGGGCCGATATTGCGGGCGACCAGAACCGGGTCATCGGGCATTTCTGCCCCGGTCGCACTGCCCTGCCCCGTCAGGATGCGCAGCAGGCGG